>Ga0129324_10001079_pt1 | contig 18174 bp, 31 predicted proteins | sample CPBDNA_7_FD_96879 | JGI IMG/M metagenome (GOLD analysis project Ga0129324, IMG submission 96879) | Freshwater to marine salinity gradient microbial communities from Chesapeake Bay, USA - CPBay_Spr_15_0.2_DNA | ecosystem: Environmental > Aquatic > Marine > Coastal | place: USA: Chesapeake Bay... | reverse complement strand
TGGCCAATCGAAGTCAAAGAAACATTCACCACGATCCAGAGAAAGATGGGATGCTACGCAAAGCATCAGTTTAATAATGAGTACGAAGTTATATGAGAAAGCTTTCTTAACGGGAGCAGATTTCAATACAGAATGGCAACTTCCTTGGTTCTTTGAGAACTACAAGAAGCATAATGATACACCAATCATGTTTGCAGACTTTGGTGTAATTGATCGTGAGGCTATTGAACCATATGTGCATGCCATTATAGACATGACAAAGGTACCTGAAAAGGGTTGGTTCAAGAAGCCAAAAGCACTTTATCATGCACCTGCTCAGAAAACAGTCTGGTTAGATACAGATTGTGAAGTACTTGAAGACATCTCAGACATCTTTGATTTACTCAAACCAGATCAACTCAATATGGTTGAAGACAGACCATGGGCAAAACGTCGTGGTGGAGTTCAATATAATAGTGGTGTTGTTGGTATCGTGAACAAACCAATCATTCTTGGTATGTGGGCCAATTGGATTATGGAAGGAGGAGAGGTTGGAGATCAGGAGACTCTGACAGCCAATCTGAATCCTATTACTCAAATCAAATATATAAATCCATTACCGAACAAATATAATTGGCTTCGGTTACAAATTGAGAATGATAATGAACCTGCGACCAATGCAAAGATTATTCATTGGACAGGTCAAAAAGGAAATGATCGTATTCGGAGTAAGATGAATGGCTAGAGTTGTACATGTCATTGGCAATGGTGATTCTTCAAGTCTTTACACAAGACAACCACGTAAAGGATTAAAGCTTTGTTGTAATCAGGTACCATTTGAAGTGCCTGACAAGTGGGCTACTGTTATGGTTGACTTTAAGATGATGGATGCTTTGACACGTGCAAAGAAAGGCGATCCGACTGGTTTGACTATTCCGGGTAACTGGGTTCTTGGCTTTCGTCCAAAGAAATGGATGGAATCTCGTCCAAACTTTCATATGCAGGTAGCTTCTCAGATTCGTGAATTCTATACAGATCTACCACGATATACTTGGGACGTGAATAAAGGCGAAGACATGGGGAAAGGTTATACGAACTGGAACTGTGGTCATATGGCTACACACTATGCATGTAATCGTCTGAAAGCAGATGAAGTGCACCTCTATGGATTTGACTCATGCTTTGATTTTAACATGAACTCTTTTACTGATCTTGTTCTACAGTCTGATCGTGGTCTCATGAATAACCAAAGATTGTCGTCTAACTGGAGACCGATCTGGGAAAACATGTTTAAGGAATGGCCAAACACTAAGTTTGTATTCCATTACTTTCATAATGCATTCAAGATGAAAACACAACCAAACGTAGAAGCAATTATCTATTCAAAGAAAGAAACAATAGCACCAGATCCTGTAAACTTTGATAACATATCAGATGCTTAATCGTCTAATGATTCTTGTAGATATTCGATACTCTTACGTGTATGGTCTTTTAATTCATAGAGTTCATCATTCAGCTTAGTGACACGATGCCGCAGGTAATTAATCTCTTTCTGCAACTCACGAATTTCCATTCTATAAAGCTCTTCTTGTGTTACTTCAATTTCTTCCATTTTTCAAATAGCTCCTCTTGTAATGCATAAGCTTCGATTTCATTTGGTCTCTCATCATATGGTAGAGAATCATCGTCTTCAATACCACGCTCTGCCTGCCTCACGTGGACCAATTCATGAAACAAACATGTGACAAAATCTTCTGTTGATAGAAACGGATTTAATTCAATCCTATGTATGTGTTTCTCTTCCATCCAATGCCAACCTTCAGCCGAGTCACCGGTAGGACATAACTCAATGGTGATCTCGAGATTTTTCTTTCTTGGCATTAATTCTTTGATAGCAAACAGAGAAGCTTCCACAATATCATCATCAATGAGTGGACCATATTTGTCTCCAATCACATCGACGTAAATCATATACCTTCCCTCTCCATAGCTGAATACTATTTATTATACCATATCTGGCGGAAAAGTACACCAAAAAATGAGCGAATGAGATGAATATACTTAATCAAACTGTAATACTTCTGTGACATTGTAACAAATATATAATAGTAGCAGGGCAGTTGAGAGCCCTGTTTTCACATCTAACCATAGGGAAATCCATGAAAAAAATTCTACTTTCTTTCCTCGCTCTTGTAGCGATGGCCTCAACTGCATCTGCACGAGAGCATATCTCTATCGTCGGTTCTTCGACGGTCTATCCATTTGCAACGATTGTCGGTGAAAAATTCGGACAATCTTCTGGATTTAAAACTCCAGTAATCGAATCAACCGGTACCGGTGGCGGAATGAAATTGTTCTGTGCTGGTGTTGGTGTAGAACACCCTGATGTAACAAATGCATCACGTGCAATTAAGAGTTCAGAAGCAGAACTTTGCGCACAGAATGGTGTAGAATTCCAAGAATTTATTGTTGGTAACGATGGATTGGCATTTGCACAATCTCTCGAATCAAAAGCAATGCCTTTGACAATTGCACATATTGCAGCTGCACTTGCCGCAGAACTGGATGGACAACCGAACAATTTGAAGACATGGGCAGAAGTAGATGCCTTTGTGGCAAAACAAACTAACACTGCAGAACTTGGTCTTCCAAATCGTCCAATTAGTGTTATGATTCCTCCTCCAACCTCTGGTACTCGTGATGCCATGGGCGAGCTCTTCATGAAGAATGGCTGGAAAGCTCTTGGTTTTAAAGATAAAGGTTACAAGTCAATCCGTGAAGATGGTGTAGCTATCGAAATGGGTGAAAACGATAATCTGATCGTTGAAAAGCTTGTAGGTGACAAAGACATGTTCGGTATCTTTGGATATTCTTTCTTTGATACAAACCGTGATAAAGTACAAGCATCAGATATCAATGGTGTACAACTCTCATTTGAGAACATTGCATCATACGAATATCCGGGTGCTCGTCCATTATTCTTCTATGTAAAGAAGCAACATCTAGGAGTTATCCCAGGATTGGAACAATTTGTATCTGAATTCATTAACGAAAAGGCTATGGGATTAGATGGTTATCTCTTTGCAGCCGGATTGGTACCATTGAGTGCTTCTGACTTCGATAAACAAACCACTGCTTTGGCTAGCCTAAAATAAAAATAATTTGAAAAAAAATGACAAGTTATTGAAAATGCACGGTTTTTCCGTGCATTTTTTTGTTTACAAGTGTGATTTTTTATAGTATAATGTATATACAAAATGAGGAAAAGAGGAGTTCTCGAATGTATAAGTTCTTAAAAAATGTAGTTGCTCTCGAAGCTAGCCTGATGCAGGACGTTATTGCAAACGAAGGTGTTGACCAAGGTATGGCCAACATGTACGCTCAGGATCGCAACGACGTTATCGAAGCTAAGTCTCTCTACTTTGCTAATAAAGCAAACGAATTCCGTACACATATCGATCGTTTAGATACTTCTATCCGTGAAGCTATCGTAATCGCTTTTGCTGAAGATCTTGGTAGTGATTGGGTTCTGAAAAATCTTGGTTATGAGGTACGTGTATAATGGGTATGTCAAGTTACGTAATGGATCTCGAAGAGAAGTTCATGGATAAATGTGCTGATGTTGCCATTGATTCCGAGTCATTCCAAGAGTACTCAAGCAGAGTAAAAGCTTACTTGAACATGGTACCACATTTAGATAATCATGAAGTTTCTTATATTATCGACAATGTTTGGTTTGACATGCATGCACAATGTGGAGGAAACTAATATGTTTCGCAATGTATATGAATCGATCGCTTGTTTCGTAATGTTTACTTTGTTCTTAACAGCCGTACCGTTGTTATTGATCTGGTAAATCTGATATAAGTAATATGGAGAGATAAAATGATGACAAAAGAATTTACTTTTAATGTTGACAGATTTGGGATCGTTCCTTGGAATAAAGATATCTGTGGTTGGGAAGAACGTATGGTTCATGGTTCACCACAAGATCGTGGTTCTGCTGACCGTTACTATGGTCGCCCTTATGAACCACATTGGTATCCAAATGGAACTGGTAAAGGTCCTCGGATTACTGAAGAGCTAATGACTGGAGATCAAATAGCTGAATACGCCTACGGTTACGAAAACGAAGACGATCGTAAAGACTGGGGCTAAACAGTTCGGGTCCACGACTTCCACTCCTCTCTTCTCCTCTAATGGTAGAGTTGTGGACCCGATCCAAAAAAAAAATGAGCTGACTGCTCACTTTTTTGTTTACAAATGATTTAAATTATGGTAGAATATATCTAATAATTGAGGAGAATGTAAATGTCAAAATTCGTAATTACCAAAGATATGACCACCGAACAACGTCTGGCTGCCATTAAAAAAGCTGCTGACAAGTTCAACAAAAAGATTGGTCGTAATTCTAAGATCCGTCGTACTGAAACTTCCTTTATGGACAAGTTTGACGATGGTAACAACATCCATGCTTGGACAGATGCACCAAAGTATGTTGATGAATACTATGGTGACCGTTGTCGTGACCAACAATCTTATGAATCATATGAGGGATGGAATTAATGGAAGAGCAAGGTTTCGAATTTGAAGGTATGTGGATTACAGATCCAACAATGTCGCCATGTGGTCGGTTTGAAGTTGATCCAAAGGAATACTATGGAGTTGACGTAGATGGCTCATCGGAGTGAAGTGATTGAAACCAAAGGCCATCCTTTTGTAGGTGTCAAATGGCCAGTCACTGGTAGTAAAGGTGACCAATATACTGTTGAAATGCTTGATTATGGCTTTGATTGTAATTGCATTTCATATCGTAAATGTAAACATATCAAGTCTATAGAGGAAAGATTCAACTCATGACCATGCATCTAGTACGCGGTATGACGAGTATAAATACAAAGAAGCGCCGCAGGAATAGAGAACCTGGGCATGCAGCAGCTCAAGCTGCACATGATAAATGGTTACGTAAGAACGGAGTACATCCGGATCAACTTAAAATAGCGGAGAAATCAAGTGGCGCGCGTATTCCGAATTATGCAACAACATCGAGCTCAATCCCGACGTCGGACATCATTACACCCATCGCCGGAAAGCGCAAAGCTCAAGAGTATAGTGGAGACTACATCACCGGCCTCGCAACAATGCACAAGTCAAACACAGTACCGGTCGGTCGAGGAAGTGATCCAAAAATATACGCACAAATGAGGAGAAATTAATGGCAGGAATTCAATTAAAAAACGAAAAAACACGTTATCCACGTAGAGAATATGTAACTGGAATCTGGCGTGTTCAATTGGATAAACATCCAAGAGAAAATCGTTGGGATTGGATGATTGAAACAAAGGACAATGGTCCAGTATATTGGCATCGTACTACCGATGAACCAACTTATGCTGAAATCCAAGAATGGATTAAGGCTCAAAGCTGGAGCTAACTTTGATTAGTTCAACCGCTTTAGTGTGCCTTGCACTGAATGCGTATTGGGAAGCAAGAAATCAAGACTACTTAGGAATGATTGCAGTGAACCAAGTTGTAATGAATAGAGTTGCATCAGACATCTATCCCGATACACCTTGTGATGTAGTGTTTCAAGGCCCTACTCGTCCTTCATGGAAAGATCCTGAAGTCGAGTATCCGGTTCGCAATATGTGTCAGTTTAGCTGGTATTGCGATGGTAAGTCTGACGAGATTTATGAAGGAGAACAAGACAAATGGATGATGGCTGTCAATGCCTCTCTTGAAGTCCTTGAAGGAACTCATGATGATATAGTCGATGGTGCTATGTGGTATCATGCAGACTATGTAAGTCCTGAATGGGCTATGCATAAAGAGATAACATCGATCATAGGAGATCATATCTTTTATAAGGAAAAGTGATGAAAAAGAATGTGCTATATAAATATGGGCCAGCAATTCTCGGTGTAGGAAATCTGGCTCTGGCGAATGGAAACCTTTGGATGGTAATTACTGGAATTGTTTTGATTATCATCGCTTTAATGGATTTTTTTGACTATGATGGGTAAAGATATATTTGAAGATATGAGTATCGACGCTTATGAAGTCGAACTTGATATGGAACAACGAGCAAAATCTCTTGTTGACCAGTGGGGTAAACAACTCACTGAAGGAGATCTTCTGAAGCTTAATGCTATGGTCCATGCAGAAGGTAGTAATGCTGAATATAGTATTGCGGCATATGCTCTTCAATATTATCTCACAAAGAATTATAGACCAGAATTTATCCATGCTACTACGTCTGTTAGTCCGCGTAAAAAGCCTTGGTGGAAATTCTGGTAAGCAACCGATACGATATTTCTCGGCTCTGCTTTATAAGCTCAACCAGCCGTGTCTCCTTTCCATAGTTGGTTGAGCATTATTTTTTAAGTCTGCTCATTATTTTGTTTACAAACACTGAAAAGCATGATAGAATATAAACATAATTGAGGAACGAGTACAAACGTGGTTAAGCCTGTAACCTCATAAAAATTAAGACACAGGTGGGAAATTATAGAGCGCCCTCATTAGAAAGACTCAACTGGGAATGGTCCGTTCGTCCAGTATAAAAATTAAGGAACGCAAAGGTCTGGCCGACACCTTAAGTCAAACCCGTGCACGGGGCGGCTCAATATTATTTTGATTGTTGAGGAGCAATATTATGGCTATACCAAAAAGAACTCGTAAGAAAACAGTAAGAGCTCGTGCACGTAAAGGTGTACTCGGAGCTCCGGTCGATGGAGGCTTTGACGCAGTCAAAGATTACTTCCATTATGAAATCGACCGTAAAGATCTTATCAAACAAACCAAAACGTTTGTCAAGAAGAACTTCAATAAAACTCAAGCAAAATATATCTTGGCTTGTCCAGAATATAAGTTTGCATTTTCACACTATGCGGCTACTGCCTTTTGGTATAACACTGGGCAGCAAGTCACGGAGAGATCAGAGTATTGGAAACAATCTCTGATAGCGAGGCTGTCTGAACTCGTTGATACGGGTAAGACACTACATCATGAAAAAGTTCTGGAAGCGAAAGAAACACCAACGGTTGTTTCCCTCTCTCCTCAACAACGCTTGCAGAACAAAATCTCAAACACCATCATGCAAGATCTCCTCAATCTTGAAGATGAGTGGATTGAGGGTGAAAAAGCCTCAATAAACGTTTACGATTTGTTTCGTAAACATGGGTTGAGCGGCTCTGCTGCTCAGCCTGTCCGTCAGGTGGTTGAGGGATGGTTGCTCGATTATGAAGACGCTTATCATAAGCGCTGTGAACAAGCAGTAGAAGGCTATTCGCATTTGAAGCGACCTGAACTCAACCGCCGCATTAAAGAATGCCAAGCGATGTTAGAAGATCTTGATCGTATTAAAGCTGCTAAGAAAGCTACACGTAAAGTCAATAAGACTCCATCGCTCGAGAAACAAGTCTCTAAAGTCAAATACAAAAAAGAAGATAATGAGTTTAAGATTGTTTCAATCAATCCGGCTCAGATTGTTGGCAAGACTCATTTACTCTGTTTCAATACAAAGACTCGTAAGTTGATTGAATACAAAACAGAGTCAACCGATGGTTTTGTGATTAGTGGTACTACTATTAAGAACATAAACAGTGAGTCTCGTGCATGGACGCTGAGAAAGCCTATGGATATATTGCCATCTGCACTCAGCTCAACTCCAAAGCAATTTGAAACTCTTGTTAAACAAATTACAACTAAGCCGTCCACTCCAAATGGACGAATCAATGAAGATACTATATTGTTGAGGGTATTGAAATGACAATTGAACAAGAATTCTTAACAAAGTCGAAGTTCACTAAGATGGTAGAGGATACTGTCAATGAACTAAAACTGAGTTATATGGACGCTATACTATATCTCTGCGAAAAGAATCAACTCGAACCAGAAGATATGAAAAAGTTTGTCTCACCAATTATTAAAGACAAACTTGAAGCTGAGGCAATGCAGCTAAATTTTTTGCCAAAACAAAACACATTAGATGCTTTTCAATGATATATAGTATGTACATTACAGCTATAATGTGTTATAATACAGTTAATATTTCAGCAAATACGAGGTAACATATGTCTTTTGCAAATCTAAAACGTAACCGAGATCAAATCTCAAAACTCATCCAAGCAGCAGATCAAGTTGGTGGTGGCGAAAAGAAAAGCTACGCTGATGATCGCATCTGGAAACCAACAGTCGATAAAGCGGGGAATGGCTATGCAGTACTCCGATTCCTCCCAGCAGCAGAAGGTCAAGAACTCCCATGGGTCCGATATTGGGACCACGGATTCAAAGGACCAACTGGACTTTGGTATATCGAAAACAGCCTTACATCTATTGGTCAACCTGACCCAGTTGGCGAACTCAACTCCCGACTCTGGAATTCTGGGATTGAGTCCGACAAAGAAAAAGCTCGAGACCAAAAGCGTCGACTCCACTACGTAACAAACGTATTGGTTCTTCAAGATCCGTCAAATCCAGCGAATGAAGGTAAAGTATTCCTTTATAAGTTTGGTAAGAAGATCTTTGACAAGATTATGGATTCAATGCAACCTGAATTTGCTGATGAAGATCCAGTAAATCCTTTTGACTTCTGGGAAGGTGCTGACTTCAAACTGAAAATTCGTAACGTTGAAGGATATCGCAACTATGATAAGTCAGAGTTTGCAAGTCCATCAGCTCTCTTTGATGGTGATGATGTCAAGTTGGAAGAAGTCTATAACAAGCTTCATGATCTGACTGAGTTTACTGATCCAAAGAACTATAAGACTTACGATGAACTCAAAGCTAAATTGGCTCGAGTTCTTGGTGAGGAAGCAGTCGGTGCCGGTGCTCCAACTGTAGTTCAAATGAATCAGATGAATGAACCAGCTCCATCACCAATGGAACCAGTCACCGCCGAAGAAGTACCAACTAACGACGATGACGATACCATGTCATACTTTGCGAGATTGGCAAATGAGGACTGATTATCATAACTTTTATTCTGAGGACGGTAGCCGCGAGGCTATCGTCTTCAAGACATCTAATGAAGATGGTTGGTTCGTTGATCTATTAGAAGATGACGTGGTTGTTGAAACTCGTAAGATGGAAACAGATGGAGTACTTCATAGCGAACAATATGCTGAAGATTGTGCTGAAAACTGGGTAATGTTTATCTTTTAACCAGCTGCCGACATCATTAAATCATCTCCACGAGATTGTAGAGCATTTGAATAATCATCTCTTTGTCCTGCCGATGGAGGTGGGGCAGAGAGCGTAGTATTTGACTGACCAATATTATTTGTTGTGTTAGTAGATCCATCAACAACTACTGGTTGGTTAGCACCCATTGCAGATTGATTTCTCGCTTTATACCAATCAGGTTCTTGAAGCTCATATGCTGGTCGCTTAAGCATTCTCAGGTATTTTTCTGCTTCAATTTCTACTTGTTTCGCTTGTTGTCTTTCTTCTGTAGTATATCCAGTGAGTCTAAATCCCAATGTGCCTTTAAACCTGTCGGCAGATAGACCATCTTTCGATAAGTCATAGAGTTTTAATCTTTCACGTTCTGCTTCAGTACCTAAATAAGTTGGTTCTTCACCAAATTCGGTAGACATTAGATCCGGAACATCTTTTTCGAATCCCGGTCCTGCATAATCAACACCTGCACCTTCGTATCTTTCTCTTTCTGCTTTTTCTGATGCGGCAGCAGCGACCGCAACACCCAAACCAGCAAGAAGAGCACCACTAGCGACGACTAGACCTATAGGCCCTAAGAAACTAGCGCCGGCCATTACTAGATTTCCACCTTTCATTGCAAATCCTGGGAATTTGGCCGGAGGTTTCGCACCTTTTCTACCTGGACCACCCGGCATCACACCAGCATCACCGATGCTATTACCTAAACCAACGAGAGAACCTAATCCTTTAAGTACATATCCACCAACTCCCCACAAAGCTTGTAGAGAACCAATAGTTGCAGCTAGACCAACTTTTAATGTGGTAGCTGGAGCAAATAGCATTCCAAGGCCTGATAGTAATCCAAGAGTAGATAAGACGTTGCCACCACCTTCTTTTCCATCAATTCCAAAGAATGATGCAATTTCACCATTAAGGAGTTTATTGATTCCTTCTAAACCAGATTTAAGATTCTCTCGCAAGAATTTACCAATTGATTCCATCATACCTTTGAGATCATTTAGATTTGTTATATCAGCACCAATGAGTGTACCAAAAGATTTACCAACTTCTAGTAATTGTTTAGCAACTTCGTCATCAATTAAGAATCCAGCAGCTGCTCCAATCAGAGCAAACTTTTTACCAAGTAGAGAACCAAGAGCACCACCTTGAATTGCTCGAGTAACTTGATCTTTTAGTTCTCCTGAAGCTTCTGGTCCAAGCAAAAATTCTGCAATTTCATCTGCAAAGATTCCAACCGCGAGAGCTGGAATACCACGTTTCAGAAGAATACCACCAAGAACTCCGGGTAAAGCAGCAAGAGCAGCAGGTGTTAAGAAACCACCTAACTTACCAAGCATTCCTCCTAAACTACCGAGACCACTTTTTGCAGAGTCAACAACTTTACCACCGGCAGCACCTATTCCACCAGCAACTGCTTTAAATCTTCCACCTTCTCTTTGTTTCTCAAGATCTTTTAGCCTCTCCATTGAAGCAGCTTTGAGTTGACCTTGAAGAGATTTTGTAAGAAGATTGTTTGTAGAAAGAATAGACTGCTGAGTATCTCTTAGCACATCAGTCTGCGCTAACAGAGTCGCATTGACCTGTTTTAAAGATCCTCGTTGAGTTGCTGTTCTACCGGTTTCATCGCGTTTTTGTGAATTGAAAACGCCTTGTGCAACTTGTTTTTCTGCCATTTACTGTTGCTGCTGACTTCTTTCTTTCATATGTTTTATAAGCATATAGATTATAATTTCTCTCTCCCATGGAATCATATTATCTAGTTCAGTTAACGAATAACTATATTCGTGTGCCATTAAAAAATTTGTTTGATAATAGTTTTCAAGGCTATCATGCGAGAGGTTTATGAAAAAAAATCTTGCAGTCCCTCCACTTTTAATTCGTTTTCTTTTTCGCAGCTTTTACAATTGAATTTCTTAGTGTATGATAGTGTTGGTACACTCGAAACAAAGTCCGCGATCTTACCATATTGTTCATCATTTAATGACGAAATAAAATCGTCGATCTCTTCAACAGTCTCATCTTTTAATAGAATATTTTCATTCTCAGTTTGAATAGTGTCCATACAATTACGAAGTGTAGCAAGGAGCTGTTCAGTCTGAGTACGTGTATCGTTTAATAGAACTCTATCACCAATGATGTCAGTGTAAGTAGGATATTTCATCTTCAACGTATATTGATCATTGAGTTGAATAATCATATCTTTCTTTTCAAGATTAATTTCGATCTCATTCAAATTAATAGTCAATTGATTCTCATGTTGGCAATTTGTGCATTTCATGACAATATCGTTTGATTCGCCAACAGACTTTGATCTAATCTGTGTAAAGATATAATCAACATCAAATGTTGCTAATTTGCCAATTTCAATATTTTTAACACACGATTGAATAGTATTCAAAACTGCTCTTAAAATTTGTTTTACGTCTTTTGATTCGTATGCAATCATAAGGACTTTTTGTTCTTTGACCAAGAATGGTCGGAAGCTTACAGTCTGTCCAGTTGAAGGTACCGTCAATTCATACTCAGGTACATCATTTAGTCGCGGTAGTGCCATTATTTACTCCTTAAAGGCCAAATCCAAGAGAAAGTTGACCAGCTGGTACTCTTTCCCAAAATCTATAAGACAGCGTAACACTGAATGTTACAAATCCATCTTGTTCATTATTATAATCAATCTGGCTGATTGTCGTTGGAAACGCATCGACAAGAGCACAAGAATAAGTTGAAATCTGTGGGTTCAATCCAAGTGGAAGAGATATACGACCAAATGGAATAGGGTTTGCTAATTGGTGAATGGTAACTCTCTTTTTATATTCGGTTGGATAGTTTACAACGTTCTTGTCCTGATTCCCAGGAGAAGTGTCGTGTATTGTTGCAATCCAACTTTCAAAATAGTTACGAATTGGAAGTGTTGAAGTCTCCATGAATTGAAGAGTCACATCATCCATAGCATAACCATAAGCAACCTTCTGTTGTTCAATACCCACTCTACGATCATGAGTCAAAATTTGTTTACCGGGAAGAGTTGCATTTGTACAAAGAACATTTCGTTGTGCTGAACCAAGAGCACCAGTGATTGCTCCAAGCACTCCACCTCTTCCACCAATTGATGGTAAACTAACCATGAACTTATTCGTACGAGCAAGTCCTAGACCAGCGGTGATAGCTAACTTTAATGTGTCTACACTACTCATCCTCTTAACTTCTTCCTTGAATCTCTATAAACTGTATTTGCATTTGCTTTATTCCAGTCAGCCATTGGAAGGAACGTTGCAATTTCCCATTCAGGCTTATCGACTAGAGCAAATCTGCTTTTAACATGTTTGAACAAATATCTTTTCATTGCTGGAGCAACATACTTTTGTGGAATACCTTTATTACTATTTCCAAGAAGAACATCCAAAAGTCTTGCTCTGACAGTTGGTGGCAAATAATGTAGATTCAAACCATAGAAACCACCGGGTGCTGGTCCCATCATAATGATCAGCGGAAAGCCATCGTAATATGGAAGTTCTTTCTTAAACTTTGGATCATAGAAATACATGTACATATTTCCAAGAATACCGGTCTTAGTAATCGGTCGATTCTTGAGTTCCAATGCTTCGTCTTGCATAATCTTTTGACGATTATCGACGGTTCTACCACGGAACATTTCACGTGCTTTGTTCCGAAACCACTCAATAGATTGCTTAGTCCGTGGAGTAATACCTGCACGGAATGCTTCAATCTCGAGTTCTCTAAATAAACTTTCGCCTGCCATACGTGTATTTATAACTATTTCTTACGTCTTTTATATGGCTTTAAAGGCTTTAATTTACCAGGGACTTTCTTCATCGGCTTAGACATTATTCCCATTGACACTAGTGTTTCCTCGGTCCAGATCTGAAACTCCCACTTACGATCTTTACAATATGACTGAGCAGCTTCCCACTTATTCATATTCTTTACATAGGTAACTGCCTCGTTCAAGTATTGTCTTTGGTTTTTACCGGCTTTCTTGGGTGGGGCTGTTTCTTTGGCTGGTTTGATTTCGACGAGGACTGTTCGGTCTTCAAAGACAATTTTGATATCGGGGAAATAGCGGTGATACTTTTTATCGACGTCATAGTAGTATGGAATCACAATCTCTTCTGATGACCATTTCTTTACCTTTGGATTTCTGTCGAGCCATTTGAATACGTCTCTCTCCCACAACGATCTAAACACTACGTTGTTTGGATCTCCAGCATACTTCTTCTTATTCTCTACAGTGTATCTTCCAGAATAGGCCATTTTTCGTTATAAATACTCATGAGTTACTTTTATATCTATAGGAAAAGAACGAATGTCTTATACACTAATGGATGAGAGTTGGGCTAATCAAGGCGACCAAAGAGTTGCCGGTCCATATAAGTACCCACTTGACGATGCTAATAAATTACTTACAAAAATATCATTTCAAGCGATGAAGATTCTTCCGCCTGAGTTTAGTGTTAATTATGAAGCAAGTCCAACATTTGAAGGACCTGAAGATCGTGGTGCGCTTTCACAAAAACAACAAACCGGTGTTACTTCAACTGGATTAAAGATGAGATCTATTCCCGGTGAAAAAGCAGAGATTCACGTTCCTATTAGTTTTCAAGTAAATGATGGATTCAATTATTCAGGTGCAGAACTTGGAGCATTTGGTGGTGCAATTACAAATGTTCTAAATAAAGGTGGATCTATTGGTGAAGCAGCATTTCAAGGATTGAAAGAAACTGGTCAAAGTTTTCTATCTGTATTAAAAGTTTTTGGTGGATCAGAACAAGAACTTGGTCGACTTGGTATTGCTCGACTTGCAAGAGGTTTACCAGTTGGATCTCAAGCTGTACAAGTTGGAGCTCGAGTTTCGGTAAATCCAAATGCACGTACTGCATTTCAGAATGTTAACATTCGCGAATTTAATTTTACATTTAAATTTCTTCCAACAAGTTTTGAAGAATCTAAACAAGTGAAAGCAATTATTAATTTCTTCAGATGGCATTCATATCCTGAGTTAATTGGTGATCCTAACTTCTCGGTTGGATATGAATATCCAAATATGTTTAGAATTAAGTTACTATACACTGGTGATGGTAGTCCAAAGAATATTGGAACGCCTATTAAATTGTGTTATTGTAAGTCAATTAGTACTACGTACAATCCAACATCAACAACAGTGTTTTCAGATGGTTCACCAACAGAAATTGATATGAACGTAACATTTTCAGAATACAAAGCACAATCTAGAAACGATATCTTCCTACAAGACAATGTTTCATATTATGATTTTGAAGGTGTGAAAGATGAGAATGAAGTACTCGCTCCACCAGCCGATGGACCACGCGCTCGTACTGCAGCTGATACACCGGAGGGATTATAATGTCTAATTTTTTTAAATTCTTTCCAGTTGTTGACTACAAATTCGGTACCAATGGTTCAACCGACAAAATTGAAAACATTACGGTGTATGCAAACATTGTTGATCAGGTGATTAATAATGTTGCTTCATACACTGAATATTATGCTCTTCCGGAAGATAGACCAGATACTGTTTCTCAAAAATTATATGGAACTCCAAGCTATCATTGGACATTTTATCTAACAAATCCGGATATTCGTTCATCAGGTTGGCCATTGTCGCCACGTCAGTTATATAATCAAATCACTGAGTTATATCCTACACGTGTAATTACAACTCGGACTAAATTGACCGATAAATTTAAAGTAGGACAGTCAATCACCGGTAGTACATCATCAGCAACCGCAACAATTGGTAAAAGAAATCTAGACCTTGGACAATTATTTTTAGAAGATGTGAGTGGTACATTTGTTGCTGGCGAAAATATTACGTCAGTGAATGATGATGAAGTCACTGAGACAATCGTTGCAACCAGTTTTGAATATCAATATAACGCAGCACACCATTATGAGAATGCTGAAGGACATATTGTTGATATTGATCCTGAAGTTGGACCTGGTGCACTACTTACAGAAGTCACTTGGTATCAACGCTTAGAAAGATTAAATGACGCAAAAAGACAAATGAAAGTAATTAAACCATCGATAATTCGCGATGTTGTAAGATCATTTAGAGATACTGTTGGATCATAATGTCACCTGTTGAAAGAACTAGAACTTCATATGAACTTGATCAGGTGTTGCTCGAATCCGAGCGACTACCAAATCCTATTGAGTTAAAACGAGTCGTTACTGACTTAGATATATTTGAACATCTTGATAAACCATATCTTACTGCTGAAATGTCAGTAGCTGACCAGACTAATCTTTATGAAACTGCTGGTATTATTGGTGGTGAGAGAATTACAATTACAATTAGTTCTCTGAAAGAAGATATTTCTAAACCAATCACAAATCATTTTTATGTTACTAAAGCAAAAGTCATTTATACTAATGATGATTCACAACTTATTATCTTTAGTCTCATCGAAGATATTGCTTTTAAATCTAATCTATATAATGTGAATCGATATTATTTTGGCAAATGTGGAAATATTATTGAAAAAATAGCAAAGCAATATTTTAAGGAAGAACTTGACCTCGATACACCTGTTGATCAACTTAAAAACGAAAAGCAAAATTTACATTTGATCGTTCCAAATATGGATCCATTAGAAGCTATGCAATGGGTTCGAAATAGAGCAACCACCACTGAAGGATTTCCTTTCTATCTGCATTCGTCTTTTACAAAGAATAAATTATTTTTTAGAGATCTTGGAACATTATTAACTCAACCGGTGATTAATCCAAAAGAAAGTTTTAGAATTGATAAAGCTTCTCTTGATTCTCCGTCAAATAAAATGATAATCAATCATAAATTTGATTCATATCAAAATATTGTAACTATGATTGCAAAGGGTTTAGTCGGATCAAATTATCGGTATATTGATACTACACAAGAGACTCCACGTACATTCTCTTTTGACGTAAGAAAAGATCTATATGACATTCTTATCGATAAAGGATATATGAATGGCCAAGAGAATCCGGAGTTTTCTACTTTATATAAAGTAGATGGCAAATCTTTTAATCAGATTAAAAGTAGAAATATCACAAGAGTTGGTGGATCGAATTCTCAACGGAATTTCTTTTGGGATGAAGATCAAAAACATACATGGGATAACTCTTACTCAGAATCAAAAACAGCAGCTGGTTATAAACAAATTGTAATCTCACATGTAGTAGATGATGTTTTAAAAAGAGCTCCATTGACTATGATTGTTGATGGTATTAATTTTATTGATGGTGATAAACATTCGACAATTGGTAACAATATTGCAGTTGAATTTCCAAAATCAACCGCTGACAGAGACAAAGGATCAAGTCAAATAGATACAAGAAGATCTGGTAATTATTTGATCTTTGCTTGTCGCCATATGTTTAAAAAAGAAAAATATGAAGTATCTCTTTCTTGTGTAAAAATGGGAAATCTAAAATCAAATGACTAGTTTATATAAACAATTTTATGGTGACGGAACTAGATGGTTCATAGGTGAAGTGACATCTATTAAAGATCCACTTCAACTTGGTCGTGTGAGAGTTCAGATTGAAGGCATTCATCACGACAATAGTAATTTGATACCACGTGAAAGACTGCCTTGGGCGCAATGTTTGGTACCTATTACTGAAGGTGGTACAAGTGGATATGGAAATAATCTAGGAATTCAGGTTGGTGCTAGAGTTTTTGGCATTTTTCTTGATGGTAAAGATTCTCAATTACCAATGGTCATGGGGACGTTACCAAAATATGAAAATACTACAAATGCTGATGGCACAATCAATTATGCTACAAACAATAGCGACGTATCGAATAAATCGACAAATGTTTTAGCAACTGGAACAAATACATTAGTTGCTCGAAAAGTTTCAAATCAGACAGATCCAGTGAAGATTGCAAAAGATGCAAATTCTCGTGGAGGTGAAGAACCTTTCGATGAACCGAATTCTCCTTATAATGCAATATATCCAATGAACTATGTCCATGAAACTCCTCGTGGAAATGTAATTGAAATTGATGATTCACATGATAGTGATGGTGATGGCAACATTACTGACTATTCACGTATTCACATTTATCATCGTTCAGGTTCGTTTGTTGAAATGCATCCAAATGGAGATGTAGTTACGCATCATAAGAATGGATTTAAGACAGTACATGGTAACGATAAAGTCTATATTACCGGTGATTTAGACATTACAGTCAATGGTAACATGAATGTTACTGTGAAAGGTAATATGACAGAGAGTATTACTGGAAATGTCACAGAAACAATTGATGGCACACACACCGAAACTACAAAGGGTGATATCACGATTACTTCAAGTGAGAATGATATTGCAATTGCAACACCTGATGGAAGGATCGATCTGAACTAATGGCTCACCAGTTTGTAATATTGAATCAAGGTAAAATAACAGTTTACAATAACTTTGACGATATTCCAGAGTCTTTTGAAAATTTAATTCGATTCGCACCTGAAATACCACCTGAGCCACATACTGAAGAACAACACCACGAAATAGATCAGTGGAATAAACGACTACAAATACTTATGAGAAGAGAAACAAAATAATGCCAGCTGTTACAAGAATTGGAGACGCAGACGTACCACATTGTTCCGCAATGACTCGTGCCGCGGGATCTTCGAATGTATTTGTAAATGGTATTGGTGTAAGTAGACAGGGTGATAATAACACTGGGCATTTATTGCCACCAGTTCCTTGTCCATCTCATGCAGCTCCGATTACAACTGGATCAACAACAGTATTTGTAAATAATAAAGGTTGTGGTCGAGTTGGTGATGGAATTACCGCATGTACAAGTGTTGCTGCAGGTTCATCTAACGTATTTGCTGGCGGATAATCTGTATAAATAGGTTCAAAGGAATTACAAATGGCACGTCAATTTGCAGTAGAAGATGGTAATTTACAAACACGTTCTATAATTTCGTCTCGTACGATTAATTATAAGGACATTGACTTGACGCTTGC
>Ga0129324_10001076_pt1 | contig 18210 bp, 17 predicted proteins | sample CPBDNA_7_FD_96879 | JGI IMG/M metagenome (GOLD analysis project Ga0129324, IMG submission 96879) | Freshwater to marine salinity gradient microbial communities from Chesapeake Bay, USA - CPBay_Spr_15_0.2_DNA | ecosystem: Environmental > Aquatic > Marine > Coastal | place: USA: Chesapeake Bay... | reverse complement strand
GCCCGCCTTCACCCGGCACAAAACCGAGATCAAGGCCACCGGCGCGCGCCGCTGCCGTATGCAAGACGTTGTAGCCGTTCCAACCCGAAGATTTGTCGACCATACCGAAGGCTTCGGCGATTTCGTAGGTCATGGCGTGGATGGCGGCGCCGTCCGGTCGTGCCAACGCGCCCTGGCCGACGATAATCATCGGCCGCTGTGCTTTTTTCAGCACGGCGGCGAACGGTGACGTGCCGTCCAGCACGGCCTGCAGGTCTGCAGGGCCCGTGCCTAAGTGTTGATAGTCATAACGCAGGTCCGGGGCTTCACCGATCACGGCAATCGGGAAGTTCCCCATCAAGAAGCGCTTTCGGATGCGGGCATTCAGCACGGCGGCTTCGACGCGTGGATTGGCACCAACGATCAGCAACGCGCCGGCATTCTCGATCCCGGCGATGGTGCTGTTAAACAGATAGCCGGCGCGCAAGCTTGGATCGGTCTTAGCACCGTCTTGGCGGCAATCGATGTTCGCCGATCCCAAGCCGGTCATCAGGGCCTTTAGGGCGACCATGGCCTCGCAATCGGCTTGATCGCCGGCAATTGCCGCAATTTTTTCGCCGGACATGCCGTCCAGGCGCTGCTTGATCAGTGCAAAGGCTTCGTCCCACGTCGCCGGCTGCAATTTACCGTCTTGGCGAATGTACGGACGATCCAGGCGCTGACGGCGCAGTCCATCACAGGCGAACCGGGTTTTATCGGAAATCCATTCTTCGTTGATGTCTTCGTTGAGCCGCGGCAGCACGCGCATGACTTCCGAGCCCCGCGAATCAACCCGGATATTGGAGCCCAGCGCGTCCATTACATCGACGGTTTCGGTCTTTTTAAGTTCCCACGACCGCGCCACAAAGGCGTACGGCTTGGACGTCAGCGCGCCCACCGGGCACAGGTCGATGACGTTGCCCGAAAGTTCGGAATCCAGGGCTTTTTCTAGGTAGGTGGTGATTTCCGCGTGCTCGCCCCGGTTCAGCATGCCCATGTCGGTGACGCCAGCGACCTCGGTCGTGAAGCGCACACAGCGCGTGCAGTGAATGCAGCGGGTCATGATGGTTTTGACTAGCGGCCCCATCTCTTTGTCTTCGACGGCGCGCTTGTTTTCAATATAGCGTGAGTGATCCAGGCCGTAGCCCATGGCCTGATCCTGCAGGTCACATTCGCCGCCTTGATCGCAGATCGGGCAATCCAGCGGATGGTTGATCAGCAGAAATTCCATCACGCCTTTGCGCATCTTCTGCACTTCGGGCGTGTTGGTACGAATCACCATGCCTTCGCCGACCGGCATCGCGCATGATGCCACCGGCTTTGGCGAGCGTTCCATCTCGACCAGGCACATGCGGCAGTTGCCGGCAATCGACAGCCGCTCGTGATAGCAAAACCGCGGGATTTCCACGCCGATTTGCTCACAAGCCTGCAACACGGTGATACCGTCTTGGACTTCGATTTCCTGGCCGTCGATGGTCAGTTTAGGCATTGCCGTCCCTCATCTGTCCGTTTGGGCTTAACGCCCTACTCCGCCGCTGCCGAAGATGGCTGGCGCCCATTGCCGACGCGCTCTTCCATCAGCGGGCGGAAGTGTCTGATCAGGCCCTGGATCGGCCACGCGGCGGCGTCGCCGAGTGCACAGATCGTATGGCCTTCAACTTGTTTCGTGACTTCTTGCAAAAGATCGATTTCTGCCGACGTGGCGTCACCGGCATGAATCCGACCCAGCATGCGCCACATCCAACCCGTCCCCTCACGGCACGGGGTACACTGGCCGCAGCTTTCATGCATGTAGAATTTCGACAACCGATGGATCGCCTTGATCACGTCGGTGGATTTATCCATCACGATCACGGCTGCTGTGCCCAGGCCTGAGCGGACTTCTTTCAACGAGTCAAAGTCCATCAGCACGGTTTCGCAGGTTTCCTTCGGCATCAACGGTACCGACGAGCCGCCCGGAATAATGGCCAGCAGGTTATCCCAGCCGCCGCGCACGCCACCGGCATGCTTTTCGATCAGTTCTTTGAGCGGAATGCCCATTTCTTCTTCGACGGTGCAGGGCTTGTTGACGTGACCGGAGATATTGAAAAGCTTGGTGCCGGTGTTGTTCGGACGACCGATTCCGCCGAACCATTCCGGGCCACGGCGCATAATCGTCGGCACCACGGCGATACTTTCGACGTTGTTCACGGTCGACGGGCATCCCCATACACCGACATTGGCCGGGAATGGCGGCTTAAGGCGCGGCTGGCCTTTTTTGCCTTCCAGGCTTTCGATCAATGCGGATTCTTCGCCGCAGATATAGGCGCCGGCACCCCGGTGAATAAAGAAATCGAAGTCCCAGCCGCTGCCGCATGCGTTCTTACCGATCAGGCCATCTGCATAGGCCTCATCAACGGCGCGCTGCAGGGCTTCGGCTTCGCGGAAGAATTCACCGCGGATGTAGCAATATGCGGCGTGTGCCTGCATCGAAAAAGCTGCGATCAGCGCGCCTTCGATCAGCTTTTGGCTGTCGTGACGCATGATTTCACGGTCTTTGCAGGTGCCGGGCTCACTCTCGTCGGCATTGATGATCAGATAGTGCGGACGCTCGCCCACTTCTTTGGGCATAAACGACCATTTCATGCCGGTCGAGAAACCGGCGCCACCGCGACCGCGCAGGCCGGAAGCTTTAATCATCTCGATGATTTTTTCGCGGCCCAGATCAAGAATCTGTTTGGTGCCGTCCCAATCGCCGCGCGCCTTCGCGCCCGTCAGGCCGGTGTCCTGCAGGCCATAGATATTGGTGAAAATGCGGTCCTGGTCTTTAAGCATCAGGCGTTTTCCTTGCCGGCCTTTTGGGCGCGTAGCGGTTCTTGATCCAACAGCGTGGTCATCGCGCCCTGCGGCTCGCAGGTAAAGCGACCGGGCTGTCGCGAGCCGGTTTTCGGCGTCTCACCCGCTTGCAGTTGATCAATGATTTTTGCCATCGAATCGCTGTCCAGATCTTCGTAGAAGTCATCGTTGATCTGCACCATCGGCGCATTGACGCAGGCACCCAAGCATTCGACTTCCAACAGTGAAAACATACCGTTTTCGGTGGTTTCGCCATTTTTGATGCCGAGCTTGTCGGTGATCACCTTCATGATGTTCTCAGAGCCGCGCAGCATGCAGGGCGTGGTGCCGCACAACTGGATGAAGTTCTTGCCGACCGGCTTGAGGCTGTACATCGTATAAAATGACGCGACTTCAAGGACGCGGATCGCCGGCATGTCTAAGTACGTCGCGACATGTTCAATCGCCGGCATCGGCAGCCAGCCGCCACATTGGCGCTGCGCGATATCGAGCAACGGCATCACCGCCGAGCGCTGCTTGCCTTCGGGATACTTAGCAATCGCGGCGTCGGCCAAGACTTTGCTCTCGGCGGAAAACTGGAACGTTTCGATCGTTTCGTGTTGGCTCATCGGTCAATCTCCCCGAACACCACATCGACGGAGCCGATGTTGGCGACGATGTCGGCCAACATATGCCCTTTCGAGATCAACTCGGTCGCTTGCAACGAGGCGAATCCCGGTGCGCGGATTTTGCAGCGGTATGGCTTGTTGGTGCCGTCGGAAATCAAATACACCGCGAATTCGCCCTTCGGCGCTTCGACGGCGCAATAGGTCTCGCCGGCCGGCACTTTGAAGCCTTCGGTGTACAGCTTGAAGTGGTGGATCAGCGCTTCCATCGAATGCTTCATCTCGCCCCGAGTCGGCGGCGTGATCTTATGGTCGATGGACTTGGCAGGGCCACCCGGCATGTTTTCAATGGCTTGGCGCATAATCTTAACGCTTTCTCTCATCTCAAGCATGCGCACGAGATAACGATCATAGCAGTCGCCATTTTTGCCGACGGGAATCTGGAAATCGTACTTTTCATAGCCGTCATAGGGCTGCGACTTACGTAGATCCCAGGCGATCCCGGATGCGCGCAGGTTGGCGCCGGTGATGCCCCAGTCCTGGCACTGCTCGGCGGTGATGACGCCGATATCCACGGTGCGCTGCTTGAAGATGCGGTTTTCGGTCAGCAATGATTCGATGTCTTCGCAGATTTGCAGGAAATCCGGGCACCATGCGTAGATGTCGTCAAGCAACGATTGCGGCACGTCGAAGGCGACGCCGCCTGGACGGAAGTAGTGCATATGCATACGTGCGCCGCATGCCCGCTCGCAGAATTCCATCAGTTTTTCGCGGTGCTCAAAGCCCCACAGCATCGGCGTCATGGCGCCGACGTCCATGGCGAACGCGCAGATGTTCATCAGGTGGTTCAGCAAGCGCCCGATTTCTGCGTACAGCACGCGGATTGACTGTGCGCGGGCCGGTGCTTCGAGCCCCAACAGCTTTTCCGTTGCCAACGCAAATGCGTGCTCTTGGTTTTGCGGCGATGAATAGTCGAGCCGGTCGAAATAGCCGACCGCCTGCACATAGGTTTTGTGCTCGATCAGTTTTTCCGTGCCCCGGTGCAGCAAGCCGATGTGCGGATCGGCGCGCTCAATCACCTCTCCGTCCATTTCCAAGACCAGACGCAGCACGCCGTGCGCCGCCGGGTGCTGCGGACCAAAGTTGATGTTGTAGTTCTTGATCTGTGTTTCGGCCATTATTTTGCCTCCTGCTTGGCGGCATCGGCCTCGGTTTCGGCTTTCTCGTCGCCCGGCAGCATGCGCTGCACGCCTTCCCACGGGCTCAGGAAGTCGAAGGTCCGGAATTCTTGGGTCAGTTTCACTGGCTCATAAACGACGCGCTTCTGCTCGTCGTCATAGCGCAACTCGACATAACCCGTCAGCGGGAAATCTTTGCGGAGCGGATGGCCTTCAAAGCCATAGTCGGTAAGGATACGGCGCAGATCCGGATGATCGATAAAGCCGATTCCGAACATGTCCCAAACTTCACGTTCCCACCAGTTGGCAGAATTGAAGACGCTGGTGACGCTGGCGACGGGGGTATCTTCGTCGGTCGACAGCTTGACGCGAATCCGCGTGTTGTGAGTCATCGACAACAAGTTATAGACGACCTCAAAACGTTCGGTGCGCTCAGGGTAATCGACGGCACAGACATCCAACAATGTGGAGAACTGGCAATTAGCATCATCGCGGAGATACTTGATGACGTTCAAAATCTCATCGCGCTCGACCTCAAGGCACAATTCGCCCAGACGTACGTGTGCATCCTTGACCGCATCGCCAAGTTCGTCGCGAATGAAATCGCCTAATTCTTTGAGCGCAGTATCCATATCAGTCCGTTTTCAATACGTTCTGGTGCTTGATCGCTTAGCGGAACAGCACGCCGGTGCGGCGAATTTTCTTTTGAAGTTGCAAGACGCCGTAAACCAGTGCCTCTGCCGTTGGTGGGCAGCCTGGTACATAGACGTCGACCGGCACCACGCGGTCGCAACCGCGTACCACCGAATATGAATAATGATAATAGCCGCCGCCGTTGGCGCATGATCCCATCGAGATCACATAGCGCGGCTCGGCCATCTGGTCATAAACCTTGCGGAATGCCGGGGCCATTTTGTTGGTCAGCGTGCCGGCGACGATAATCACGTCGGATTGACGGGGGCTTGGGCGCGGCACGACGCCAAAGCGGTCCAAGTCATAACGGCTGACGTAAGCGTGCATCATCTCGATGGCGCAGCACGCCAGACCAAACGTCATCGGCCACAGCGATCCGGTGCGCGCCCAATTGGCCAACTTGTCGACGGATGCGATGACGAAGCCTTTATCCTGCAGCTCGCCGGTAACTTGGCGCAGAATTTCATCTTGTTCGGCGCCTGGCGGTAACGGCATACCCGTTGGCGCTGGTGCGTTACTTACTCCCATTCCAGGGCTCCTTTACGCCACTCGTAGACGAATCCGATGGTAAGAATGCCAAGGAACACCATCATCGACCAAAAGCCAAAAACGCCGATGCTGCCCAGCGAGATGGCCCACGGGAACAAGAACGCGACTTCAAGGTCAAAAATGATGAATAGAATGGCGACCAAGTAAAAGCGCACATCAAATTTGTGACGTGCGTCTTCAAACGCCTCAAAACCGCATTCGTAAGCTGAGTTCTTTTCAACGTCCGGCCGTTGCGGCGCAACGATGTAAGAACCCAGCACCGCGACGCATGCGATGGCGGTAGCGATCCCAATAAAAATCAGGATCGGCAGGTATTCGCTCAATAAGCCTTCCAACGCTTCCCTCTCCCCGGCCTACGCCAGCCTTCGACGTCGGCGAGCGCATCCACTGGATCCCGCATCGCAACCCCGTTTTAACAACGGTAGGCATTTAAGGTATGCCCCACAAGCGCCTATTTTTCAATGCAAAGGCGCGCCTATTTGAGGTTTTTTTCGCAGGTGCAGCGAGACCGCGCAATAGCCCCGATTTGCCGTGTTTTGATTCCCCCTCTCCCGAGCGTTGCCCCGCCGCCGACCGCACTCCATCCACTCATTGCGACTTCTCGAAATCGCTTAGCGGTATCTGGAGTCTTAGCGCACGGTCGCAGGTCGCCGTCAAATATCCCTAACAATGCCTGCGGCAGTTCCTGGAAGTTATCGGGGGAATGGCCGTGAGGCATGCTTTATGGGGGCCGCCGATGGGGCCCGCTTTATCTTTAGAATGGGAAGTAATGGCGGGAGTGACGGGACTCGAAAACGTTATTAAGCGTATGGCTGCTTATCGATTAACGTGGAAAGTCCCGCTCACCGTGGCTGAGTGTATGTGTTGGCGATTTGCACTTGCCGTTAAATCAGCCTTCATGTGGATAGGTTTGTGATCAATTGTGTGATCATCTTGGTATCTGATTTTTTTGAAAGGGTTTTCAAACGGCACGCAAGACATCGACGTGAGGGTTCGGTAGCCGTTTTTGTCATTCGGCCAGGGCCCATGGGAGATTGACAATGTCAGGCTATCAACAAAAAGGCTCAAAGTTTTCTTTGCGAGGGTCTTGAGGGCTTCCTTTTTGTCAGAAGGTGTTCCAGCCCGCACTCTGGGAGGATAATTAGTAATATCATACTCCCATATTTCTCCTGAATAATTATTCTCCCTCACGTAATCATGAATGCCGTCATTCAAAATTCGACCTTGTTCGATGAAGACATATGCTTCGCTGAAAGGTCGAAATGACTCGTAATCTTTACTTGGGTCGCTTGCTTTTATGAAGCCGTGACAGCTAAGACGCACTACGTCTTGCCTGGCTTGTGCCGGAGTTATTGAGAAGAGAATGATAAAGATTGAGACAATATGACGAAGCATAACTTTCCTTTGCTTAATTTTTAAAAAATTACACGCGTAGCATCGAATATACAAATTCGCGAACCGCTTTTGGGGGTGCCCCCCCTCTTTGATCGATACAAGCGCCGGTCTTGGGATCAAAACAATTCTGGCCCTGTAACTTTTAAGTATACTCTAAGTTTACATTCAAAATGTTACATATGCTCTGTAATAATAGGGTTGATATTATATTTTGTTACATGTACAAACAAAGAGTTTAAACCCTAAGTTTACAGAAAGGCTTCATCATGGCGATATACGGATACGCGAGGGTCAGCACGGCTGATCAGGATCTCAGTGTGCAAGAGGCAGCGCTGAAAGCTGCAGGGTGCGAACACATCCGATCAGAAAAGATCAGCGGCACAAAGTCGGACAGGCCAGAGTTGAAGACCCTTCTGCAGTTCATGCGTGAGGGCGACACCTTGGTTGTCACCCGCATCGACAGACTGGCCCGCTCCATTCGTGATTTACAAAACATGGTCCACGAAATGAAGGAGCGCGGTATTTCCCTCCGCGCAACGGAGCAGAACGTGGACACTGGCTCTGCTGCCGGCAAAGCCTTCTTTGATATGCTGGGTGTATTTGCAGAGTTTGAAACAGGTCTCCGCAAAGAGCGCCAGGCCGAGGGCATTGCCAAGGCACAGAAGGCGGGTAAGTACAAAGGGCGTAAGCGCTCCGTGGATGTCGATAAGGTGCGAGACCTTAAAGAGGCTGGGCAGAGCGTGAGCGCTATCGCCCGCGAACTGAATATCAGCCGCGTGTCGGTTTATCGAGCATTGGATGCCGCTTAACGCCCTTGATGAAGTCCAAAAACTTAAAGGGCCAAGACGCAAAAACAGCCTCAGCCTCAGCGGTGATGGTCACATCCACCTCGTTGAGGACACGGCGCAGGGCTCATTGGTTTAAGCCGAATAACCCCCTACGCCTTCATGTCCGCTGTTAGTTGGAGAGCGGTCGAAATTCTGATGCGCAAAGGTGGTCTGCTTATAGCCAGAAGGAGAAACACACCGAAACCTTCAGGGCCACCGCTAACTCGCCGGCTGGTTCCAGCCTTCGACGTTCTTTAGATAGTTCACACAGGTATCGACTGACTCGACATCGGCAAATTTCGCGTCAATGTCATATAGGTTCCAGGCTACAGCACCCGGAACTCGATCACCGATACACTCCCGCACCGCGATGGTGCGAAATCCCTCCTGAAGCCCATCGCAAACTGTTGTCCGGACGCACGCCGTCGCCGTGACGCCCGTGACAATCAGGGTGTCCACTCCACAGGTCTGCAGGTAACCGGCGAGAGGCGTCCCGGAAAACGATGACGCGCGCTTTTTCATCATCACCCACTCGCCTTCGACGGGGGCGATCCGCGAGTCGATTGCCCACAAGTTCTCGTCCGCAAGATTGACGGCCTCGACAGGAATTTTGTTGTGCCACTGCCCCATGTCGGTGTGGGGGTCTTTTCGATCCGTATTCTGGTAAGCAGTCGTTACATGCACAACGACGTGTCCGTTGGCGCGCGCAGCTTCAAGCAGGCGTTGCATGCCGGGGATAATCTCATTGTCCATCTTGTCCATGTCGCAGGTAAACGGGTTGCCGGGCCGGGTCCAGGCGTTCGCCAGGTCGACACTAATGATGGCTGGTTTTTTGCCGAAACCGATGCGCCGCTGAAAGCCGCGTTCCTGGTAAATTTTAGTGCTTTCATCAAAAGCTTTCTGCAGCATGGCATCCAGATTTTCAGTCACCATTTTACTTTATTCCGATAGTTGTGACGATTGTTCATTTATCAGGCCGCAAGCGCGATTGCGGCATAAACATTCATAACATGGCTCATAACCCTTAAAAATGGCCGTATTTCCCTATGTTATTGTCAATATTGCAATAAGGTGCGAAAACTTGAGCATGAAAAAATTGCCTGACCTTGATCAGATAACCGCCTTTATCGCCGTGGCGGACGAATTGAGTTTCAAACGCGCCGCCGAGCGCCTCTCGATTGATGCATCGGCCTTGTCACGGCGGATCAAGGATCTGGAGGCCCGGCTTGGCTTCATATTGTTGCATAGAACGACCCAGACCGTGCGATTGACGGATGCGGGGCGTCAGTTCTATGACGGCAACCAGGAGATCGTTTCGGCGATACGTGAAACGATAGCCTCCGCCGCCCGCATATCCAAAGGAAGCGTTGGCCACCTGCGAATTGCATACATGACTTTCGCGGGCCTATATATATTACCGGCGGCAATGGCCCGCTACCGGGAACGCCATTCGGAGATATCAGTCTCCATTAGCTATCTGCCGACTCAGGAACAGAAGCTGGCCCTTGCGCGAGGTGAGGTCGATGTCGGTTTGATGCTCGGTCCCTTTCATCATTCGGAATATCAAACACAATGCCTCGCGAAAGATAGCTTGTATGTGGCGATGCCGAGTAATCACCGCTTGGCGCAGCAAAAATCCGTTTCTGTACAAGAACTGACGGGGGAGCCGTTAGTGCTCGGGACCGACCGGCATTGGGACTTTTATCGAAGCCTGATCGAGCAAGCGTTTTCGCACCATGGCGCGGAACTGCGAATTGACTGTGAAGCATCAAATATGTTGGGCATGCTTGGTCTGGTAAAGAAGGGACAAGGCATCACGATTGTTCCGAAAGCCATGCTCGACTATTGTCCGCGCGGCGTCAAAATGCTGCCCCTTTCGGGTTGTGACGACGTAGTCGAGACCATTGCGGTGTGGCGTATGCCATCCCAGTCCAAGGTCACGGATTTCGTTGAAGTACTCAGCGCAATATAGGCAACTCCTCCTGATCGTCGCACAACTGCCTCCGTGTGGGACCAAGATTGATCAAAGTCGCCTATGGGTCAGAAACGGACCTCAGAACGTGAATAGTTAAACTTCCGCTTTGGACGACTAAGCGGACAAAAGCTAAACCTGCCAAATCAGAAAATTCAGGCGCTGATTTTAAACGACAAATCCGAGTCATTTGACACCCCCCCCGTAGTCGGGGTCAACCCCTCTATTTAGGGTGTCATTCGATGCCTTGCTGGCACGTTTGGAAATTGCATTACGAAAGCGTTTCGATGCCATCGCCCAACTTTGGCGCTGCCAATCCAGGATGAGTTGTTTTCCTCTCGCCTCTATAAATGATTTCGTCCCTTTTGGCCCCATGCCATCAAGGTCAGTCAATTGGTTCACAGCCCAAATTATCTTTTCATTTACGATCCGCTGATCGCGGGGACATAAGCTTTCAAAAAGCGCCTTATAGCCATGCGTCTCTTGACGCTGACGCTGTCGGCGTTTGTTCCTAAGGGTCATGGGGCAACCTTTTTGAGTATCGAGAATTTACCGGCCATGCTTGGGGAGATATTTTTTGGCGAGACGGAATATCTGTCTTGTAACTGAACCATCCCCTGAGCGTGTGTATTCCCAGAAATCGGGGATTTTTGTGGCTTGGGTGCTGGGAATTTAATTGCCGAAATATTCAAATTTTCTGCATCCCACTTGTAGCGAGGGATTACACCGGATGATCTAGCCTCAGGGCCTAGGCTCTGGCTGCAATGGCACGGAATGCCGACAACAATTCCTTCATCAAGCTTTACGCCAGGCATGTCCCTCGCCCGCTTGGTGACGTAGTTCACTTGGTTTTGGTGGGCTGTTGCTGTGTCGAAGTACCAACCTGTATTCAGGCCCCGCAGGCGGAGTGTTTTTTTTGGAAGGCCGTCACGTTTTTTAAGTCCGTGGTAGGCCTTCATCCATTTCCCGACCATTTCGCGAAGCTTTTTCGCCCAATGTTTATCCGGCAGATGAATTAGGAAATGCGAGTGCGGGCGGGTGTTGGCTTCTTTAACCCAGATGAAGTAAGCAAAGCCTATGTTGTTAGACAACCATTCAGAGATTTTTCGTTGAATATACTCATGCTCATCGCGGCCTAAAAACCAATCACCGCTAATCCACCTGATGATCAGATGATGGTAGAGAGGATACCCAGCTTTGAGGGCATACTCCGCAGCTAGACGTAGGTTCTCGACCTCTTTGCTGGTGAGGTTTAGAGAAGTGCGAATACCGTCCTGAGTGGTGGAGCCCGCAGAAGTGTGAACAACTGTTATATGCATACTGGCCCCCTAAAGATGCCAAATGCCTGAAAAACAACAAAACTTTCGGTTTTGTATTTCTCTATGACCTGTAATTTTTCTGAACTTTTGCGCTGCATGATTTATTCAACAAAATCAGTGCGCTAAGGCGTCGATCGCGTCATCTAAGTTTCCCGCCTCTAAGCCAAGGCGCTTCTCGATGTTGGCGACTGGGATACGGAACTTCCTGCTGCCGACCCTTATGGCGTCGATGTTTCCGAGGCGTACGTCTTCATAGGCGGCGTCTAAACCTACCCCGATAACTCCGGCGTACTCTCGGACTGAAATTGTAAGATGGCGTCTCATACGAAAACTCCTTGTTATCATCTTAATAACAAGATATATACATAAATATTGGCTTTTATTCTATATATTGAGTCACACAAAATGAGACAAAAAGTAGATAATTTAGTCTTAAATAATGTCAGGGCATACTGTTCGCAGTTGGTTTGCTCTGACGGTTATCAGATTGATGAATTGGTTGGTGGGCGGGTTCGTCCCAAGTCCAACTCGTTTGAGCCGATCAATGTGATGAGCGATCCGCTCTTGTTCATGTCATTTGCGGAGTGGGATCTTCACAACCGTGGTGTTCTCGCTTTTGCCAATAGGTTTGGCATATTTGGGCGCGATGAAAATGGCGACGATTTGCGGGAATGGACACGCCAGCAAGAGTACATCAGCAACATCATTGCTATAGCGAAGCAACGCGCTCCTGAGTTGCCGCCTATATTGGAAGGACTGAGCGATAAGGACGTAAGTCTCTCGTTGACGCCGCAGGGCGACAAAAGCAGAGGTGAAATCACCCTTCAAATATACAATCTCAGCGCAGCGATGCGTGTCCAAATGGCGAGTTGGATAGTTTCGCCACCAGAGAGAATCATCAAATGCGGCGGCTGTGATCGATTTGTTTCGGTTGGGCCGGGGACGCGCCATCAGATAACTGCGGAGAGTTGTGGGGATCGAAGATGCATTAACCGCATCGGGCATCAAAAGCGTAAATTAAAGGGGATCTAGGATGAGTGGCACGATCAAGAGAGAAGCAAACGGAACCTACAAGTTCACCGTCGATCTTGGCCGAAAGCCTGATGGCCGCAGAAACCAGATCCTACGCCGCGGGTTTAAGACGAAGAAAGCGGCTGACGAAGCAATGACCGCCCTTAAGGAGGCTCATCATAAAGGCGAACTAATGGTGAGCAGTGCGCAGTTGTTAAAGGACTACCTTGAGGACTGGCTTAGGCTTAGGGAGAGCCTTAACGGCGACAAGGAGCGGAACCTCGAAGACAAGGCCCGGATTGTGCGCGTTAATCTGGCGCCGTCACTGGGCCACATTCGCCTCAAAGACCTATCTGCCGCCCACATTGAGGACGCTTACCTTCAGATGCTCTGTGAGCGCCGTGATGGGCGTTCTGGGGGGCTTAGCGCAAAAACCATAAAGAACATTCATGCTGTGCTTTCTCAGGCGCTCTCTAAGGCTGTCTCACGCAAATTGCTTCGGGAAAGCCCTGCATCCCACGTTGATCTCCCTCAGGCGGAAGATACTGAGGTTAATGTTATAAATCGTGATCAGTGCGCCACACTCCTCGCGTTTGCCCAAGACAGAGTGATTTATCCAATTGCCTACATTGCGCTGGCGACAGGTATGAGGCGCGGGGAACTATCCGCCCTTCGCTGGTCTAACGTGGATCTGGATCGAGGTGTTGTCCGCGTCACGGAGACCGTCAGCGAGACCAAAGGCAGCAAGCTGACAATCAAGCCGCCAAAAACAAAGGCGGGCGTTCGAGACATCACCCTGCCCCCCTCTGTCGCGGAATACCTTCGCCAGCATCGCGCTCACGAGGCTCAGAAGTTTCTGCGGTTGGGAGAGCGCCCTGAAGATGGTTTTGTGTTCACCACTCAAGTCGGTGCTATGCGGACGCCTAATAGCATCACTAACGAATGGGATAAGCTGAGGAAGCTGGTGGCTAAGAACGCTCCTGACTTTCCTCATGTGAGGTTCCATGACCTTCGGCACACTCACATCAGCCAGTTATTGGCAGATCGGAAGCCTTTGACTTGGGTCAGCAAGCGGGCCGGCCACAAAAACACTCATGTTACGGCCACGGTCTATGCCCACTGGATTAAGGATGATGATGACGTTGGTTTATTGATGGACTTTGATGCGGGCCTCAGCGCCGCTATAGAACGTCAAAAGAACAAAGCCCAGAATCCTATGTGATCAATTTGTGATCAACATCGATCTCCGGCCCGTGTATCGCCTTAAAAACGGCGGTTTTCTCTAAGGGAAAATGGCGGGAGTGACGGGACTCGAACCCGCGGCCTCCGGCGTGACAGGCCGGCGCTCTAACCAACTGAGCTACACCCCCTAAGATGGGGCCGCACCGGATCGTCTCGGCAGCGGAAGCGATGATCTAAAGCACCCGTTGGGGGGTGTCAAGCGATGTAGAGAGCCGGGCCAGATTAAAACGTATTAAAAATGCATTTGCGGCATTTTCGCCCTGCGCGCCAACATGTTTGGGGAAAATGGTGGGCGGTAACGGGTTCGAACCGCTGACCCTCTCGGTGTAAACGAGATGCTCTACCAGCTGAGCTAACCGCCCTTAAGGGCTGATATACTGTGTCGCGGCGGCGCTGTAAATGAAAGTCATGCAAAAACGAAAACGCCGGCCACGAAGGCCGGCGTTTCCAAAAGTTAGATCGTCGTCAGATTAGTTGACGGCGTCCTTGAGACCCTTACCAGCTTTGAACTTCGGCTGCTTCGAAGCTGGGATTTGGATGGTTTCGCCGGTGCGCGGGTTGCGGCCCGTGGTCGCTTTACGCTGCACAACAGAGAAGGTGCCGAAGCCGACGAGACGAACTTCTGCGCCGCCCTTCATGGAAGACGTGATGGTGTCGAACACCGCGTCACATGCTTTGGCTGCATCGGCTTTGGTCAGGCCGGACGCATCTGCGACGGCTGCTACGAGATCATTTTTATTCATGGCAAAAAGCCCCCTTTTCACAAGGTTAAGGTTGATACGTTTAATCGAGCACCCGTCGAAACCAATTGGTTACCTCGTGGTTTTTATGGGCACCGAAATCGCCATGAATCTAGTGCCGAAGCGCTGAAACGGTCAAACAATCCCCCCTCGAAAACCGCAGATTTCCGGGCTTTTGTCCACAGGGACCCGTAACCTACGGAAAACAAAAGGATATTTCCCTTGGGCCGAATCGATGATTTTTTATCGCGACATCAAAAACCGAAGAAACGCGCGGATTTCTGGGAGAAATACCTAAAACAGCGCGTCGATTCGAATTCGTTGCATTTTATCGATTCCGACGTTGCGATGCCGGGCACTTTAAAAACAAAAAGGCGCGCCGCCGAGACATCCCGGGGCGCGCCGTTTTGTGTAGAGGTGTATTCGCTAAGGGTTATTCAAAATTAGTGTTTTACCAGATCGCCGGTCGGCTCGTTGCTCTGCGATGCCAATGCGGTGGCTTCGGCCTGGTCGGCTTCACTCCATTCGATCGGCGTAATTGGCTTGGACAACGCGCGCTCCAGAACTTCATCAACGGTGGACACCGGAATGATCTCCAGGCCTTCTTTGACGATGTCTGGAATTTCCGCCAGATCCTTCACGTTTTCTTGCGGGATCAAAACTGTTTTGATGCCGCCACGAAGGGCCGCCAGCAGTTTTTCTTTCAGGCCACCGATCGCCAGAACGCGACCACGCAGCGTGACTTCGCCGGTCATCGCCACTTCGCGCCGCACCGGAATCCCGGTCAGCACGGAAACGATGGACGTCGTCATGCCGACACCTGCGGACGGGCCGTCTTTTGGGGTCGCCCCTTCCGGCACGTGCACGTGAATGTCGCGCTGGTTGAACAGCGGCGGACGAATACCGAAAGTATGCGCGCGCGATTGCACGTATGACTTCGCGGCCTGGATGCTTTCCTGCATCACGTCGCCGAGCTTGCCGGTAATGATCATCCGACCCTTACCCGGCACCATCACGGATTCGATCGACAGCAACTCGCCGCCGACTTCGGTCCAGGCCAAGCCGGTCACGACACCGACCAGATCTTCGGCTTCCATCTCGCCATAACGGTACTTTTTGATGCCGGCATATTTCTCAAGGTTATCCGGCGTGATTTTGACCGACTTGGTCTCACCCATCAGGATTTCTTTGAGCGCCTTACGCACCAAGTTGGCAAGTTCACGTTCCAGGTTCCGCACACCGCTCTCTTTGGTGTAGTAGCGGATCAGGTCAACCAAGCCCTCATCGGTAATCGACCATTCTTTCCCCTTCACACCATGCTTTTCAATTTGCTTGGTGATCAGGTGGCGTTTTGCGATTTCGACCTTTTCATGCTCGGTGTAGCCGGACAGGCGGATGATCTCCATCCGGTCTAAAAGCGGGCCCGGCATATTGAGCGTGTTGGCCGTAGTCACGAACATTACGTCTGACAGGTCATAGTCGACTTCAAGATAGTGATCATTGAAGCTGCTGTTTTGCTCGGGGTCCAAGACCTCAAGCAAAGCCGATGCCGGATCACCGCGCCAGTCGTTACCCATCTTGTCGACTTCGTCCAGTAAGAACAGCGGGTTCGACGATTTGGCTTTTTTCATGGATTGCAGGATTTTGCCGGGCATTGAGCCGATGTAAGTCCGGCGGTGGCCGCGGATTTCGGATTCATCACGCACGCCGCCCAACGACATCCGCACAAAGTTCCGCCCGGTCGATGCGGCAATCGATTTGCCCAACGATGTTTTACCGACACCCGGAGGTCCCACCAGGCACAAGATCGGCCCCGTCACCTTGTTCGTGCGTTGCTGCACGGCAAGGTATTCGATGATCCGCTCTTTGACCTTTTCAAGACCATAGTGATCCTTATCCAGGATTTCCTCGGCCTTCTTGATATCTCTTTTGACGCGGGTCCGCTTTTTCCATGGAATAGATAGCATCCAATCCAAATAGTTGCGCACCACCGTCGCTTCGGCCGACATCGGTGACATGTTCTTGAGCTTCTTCAGCTCGGCCATCGATTTTTCTTCGGCTTCTTTGGTCAGCTTGGTCTTTTTGATTTTTTCTTCCAGCTCAGCCAACTCGTCGCGGCCGTCTTCACCCTCGCCGAGTTCCTTCTGGATCGCTTTCATCTGCTCGTTCAGATAATACTCGCGCTGTGTCTTCTCCATTTGGCGTTTGACGCGGTTGCGGATTTTCTTTTCTACCTGCAACACGCCGATTTCGGCTTCCATGAAGCCGAGCACACGCTCAAGGCGCTCGATCACGCTGTCGACTTCCAGCAGTTCCTGCTTTTCGGAAATCTTGATCGCCAGATGCGAAGCCACGGTGTCGGCCAACTTCGACGGATCTTCGATCTGGTTAACCGAAACCAAGACTTCAGGCGGGATTTTCTTGTTGAGCTTGATATAGCTCTCGAACTGGTTGACCACCGAACGCGACACCGCTTCGAGCTCACGCTCATCGCCGGTGTCTTCGTCGATACGGCCAGCTTCGACCATGAAGAACTTTTCGGTCTCGGTGAATTCTTCGATGCGCGCACGCTGAATGCCTTCGACCAACACCTTAACGGTGCCGTCGGGCAATTTCAGCAGTTGCAGGACGGTCGATACGGTGCCGATCTCGTAAATGTCGTCTGGGCCCGGATCGTCGTCCGCAGCGTTCTTTTGCGCGACCAAAAGGATCTGCTTGTCGTCTTTCATCACATCTTCTAAGGCGCGCACGGATTTTTCACGACCCACGAACAGCGGCACGATCATGTGTGGGAACACAACGATGTCGCGTAGCGGAAGGACCGGAAAAAGCTCTTTTTGTTCTTTGGTTGTCATTCAATCACTCCGATGAAACCGGGTGCGCCACGCAGGTATTTTTGGGCGCACCGGATGAGACGAGTTATACCAAAAGTGGGTTGTTTAACTGGTATGTGCAAGTGCTAACGGGTTCGGCGGGAAACCCGTTTTGTCGGCTTTTGCGTGGTTATTTCATGTGTGGGGGGCGAAATGAGGCTGATACAAGGCCAAGGCGGCATTGCGCCCCGCAGACGATAACGGCGTCACCGTAAAGGCGACGCCGCATCGCGTATATGAAAGCACCTAAAGATATTCCGCTAATAAGCTGAAATAACACGGATTTCCTTAAGAAGCCGAGGATTCGACCTCGTCTTTGCGGTCAGCATAGATGAACAGTGGCGGTGCGCCGTCATTAACGGTGTCTTCATTGATCACCACTTCTTCAACGCCATCCAGGCCCGGCAGGTCAAACATGGTATCGAGCAGAATATTTTCCATGATCGAGCGCAGGCCACGTGCGCCGGTTTTACGTTCAACCGCCTTTTCAGCAATCGATTCGAGCGCGGCTTCGCGGAACGTCAGGCCGACGTTTTCCATATCGAATAAGCGCTGATACTGCTTCACCAGGGCGTTTTTAGGCTTGGTGAGAATTTCGATCAGCGCTTCCTGATCAAGATCTTCGAGGGTCGCAAGAACAGGCAAGCGACCGACAAATTCAGGGATCAAGCCGAACTTCAACAGGTCTTCCGGTTCAACCTCGGCCAGGATTTCGCCGGTCTGGCGATCTTCTTGGCCACGTACGTCGGCACCAAAGCCGATGTGCGTGCCGCGCCCGCGTCCGGCGATGATCTTTTCAAGGCCGGCAAATGCGCCACCACAGATGAACAAGATGTTCGTGGTGTCGACCTGCAGGAATTCTTGCTGCGGATGCTTGCGCCCACCTTGCGGCGGCACGGAGGCGACGGTGCCTTCCATAATCTTCAGCAGCGCCTGCTGCACGCCCTCACCCG
>Ga0129324_10001075_pt1 | contig 18210 bp, 17 predicted proteins | sample CPBDNA_7_FD_96879 | JGI IMG/M metagenome (GOLD analysis project Ga0129324, IMG submission 96879) | Freshwater to marine salinity gradient microbial communities from Chesapeake Bay, USA - CPBay_Spr_15_0.2_DNA | ecosystem: Environmental > Aquatic > Marine > Coastal | place: USA: Chesapeake Bay... | reverse complement strand
CCGATGTCAATGATTTGTGAAGTTCCAAATGGGAACGCCTCGTTTGACATATCGGTTGACGTAAGTGATTGCAGCAAAGCACGTGAATTCGGACCCATGATGCTGAGCACGGCAGAACCCGACGTGACGTCGATAACCGCAGCGCGCTCATCTTTGCCAATGTGGTCTTTCAAATAGGTGTAGTCGCGGGTTTGTGTTGCCGCTGCCGTAACGATCAAGTAGCGGTCCTTCGATTCGCGAGTAACGGTGAGGTCGGCTTCAATTCCGCCGCGCTCATTCAGCCACTGCGTGTACACCAACTTGCCAACAGGCACCGACATGTCGTTAGCCGACACACGGTTGATAATTTTTTCTGCATCTGGACCTTTAAGTACGAACTTGCCAAATGATGACTGATCGAACATGGCTACGGCTTCACGGGTGGCACGACACTCTTCTGCCGAATACTCAAACCAATTTGGACGACCGTAGGTGTATTCGTACTCGGCTTTTACGCCAGCAGGAGCAAACCAGTTGGTGCGCTCCCAGCCTGCAACTTCACCAAAACATGCACCTTTTGCGGTCAAACGGTCGTGCAATGGCGAACGACGCACGCCACGTGCAGTTTCTGGTTGACGGAATGGCCAATGCATTGCGTATAACAGACCAAGCGACTCGACCGTGCGGTCGTGCAAGTAGTTCTTGTTGCTTTGAAACGGCATAACGCGACGAACGTCAACATCCCACAAGTCCATTGGTGGACGACCATCAACGATCCAGTCGGCAAGCACTTTTCCTGCGCCACCCGATGACTGAATACCAATCGAGTTGAAGCCGGCTGCAACAAACAAGCCTTTCACTTCTGGTTGTTCGCCGAGCAAGTAACGATCGTCTGGTGTAAACGACTCTGGTCCGTTAAAGAACAAACGAATTCCAACTTGTTCCAAGAGGTTCATGCGGTGAGTTGCGTTCTCAATGAGCGGCGCAATGTGCTCGAAGTCTTCTGGCAACGAAGTGAATGAGAACTCCTCTGAAATTCCCTTCATACCCCAAGGCTTGGCAACTGGTTCGAACCAACCCACCAACAACTTGCCTGCGTCTTCTTTGAAGTAACCCGAGCCATCTTGGTCGCGAAGCACTGGCATGGTTGGAGAAATTCCTTCAACGGCTTCGGTAACGATGTAGAAGTGCTCGGCTGCATGCAATGGAACCGTTGCTCCAACCTGATCGCCAAGTTCGCGAGCCCACATACCCGCTGCGTTGACCACTGCTTCCGCGCGAATGATTTGTCCTTCAACTTCAACGCCAACTGCGCGACCATTTTCGACAACGAAGCGATCAACTTTTACGTTTTCAACAATGCGCACACCGTGTGCACGTGCACCTTTGGCAAGCGCTTGCGTTACGTCGATCGGGTTTACCACTCCATCACCAGGCAAGTGCACGGCACCAACTAGGTCGTCAATGCGCGCAAGAGGAACAAGTTCTTTTACATCTGCAGGAGTGATGATGTTCACTGGCAAACCAAACACGCGTGCCATTGACGCACCGCGCTTCAATTCTTCAAAGCGTTCTTCATTGGTTGCAATGGCAACTGAACCGCGCTGTTGGAAACCAGTTGCTTGACCTGTTTCTTCTTCAAGCGTTGCAAAAAGGTTTGTGGTGTACTGCGCAAGACGCGTGAGGTTTTGTGTTGCGCGCAACTGACCAACAAGACCTGCTGCGTGCCAGGTGGTTCCTGACGTGAGCTGCTTGCGCTCGAGGAGCAAGACGTCGGTTTCTCCCCGCTTGGCGAGGTGGTAGGCAATGCTGCAACCAACAATTCCGCCGCCGACGATGACCACCTTGGCGTTACTTGGCAGATTTGACACGGAAACTCCTCGGGCGGACTGGCACAAATTGGCATCGAATACTTGCTTGTCTAGTATGTCACGGCGAGATATATCACGCACTGGCCGGCCCAGACTCGGGCCTGATCTGACGAAATTGGGGACATATATATGAGTGAGCGCGCACGAATTGTGATTATCGGCGGCGGTATTGCAGGTGTAAGCGCCCTGTACCACCTCGCAAAGATGGGCTGCACTGATGTGTTGCTGCTCGAGCGTGATGAATTGACCGAAGGCTCCACCTGGCACGCGGCCGGCAACGTTCCCACCTACTCGGGTAGCTGGAGCATCATGAAGGTGCAAAAGTACACCGCCGAGTTGTACACCGAACTCGCCAAAGATCCTGACTTCCCAATCAACTATCACGTCACGGGTTCGGTGCGTCTCGCACACAGCGAAGAGCGCATGGCCGAGTTCAAGCATGTGAAGTCAATGGCTCGCGCAAACGGAATGGAGTACGACGTGCTCACTCCTTCCGAATTGCAAAAGATTTATCCGTTCGTAGAAACACATGATCTTGTTGGCGCATTGTGGGACCCACTAGACGGCGACATCGATCCATCACAAGTAACGCAAGCACTTGCTCGCGCTGCTCGTGCAATGGGTGCACAAATCCGTCGCCACGAGCGTGTAACCGGTCTTGAACAAAAGCCAAACCACGAATGGATTGTTACCACCGACAAAGCAACCATCGAATGCGAAATGGTGCTGAACGCCGCTGGTTATCGCGCAGGCGAAGTGATGGCGCTCATTGGTCGCCACTTGCCAATCATGACGATGGCCCACCAGTACTTGGTCACGGAGGAAATTCCAGAGCTTGCAGCACTCGCCAAACCACTTCCGTTGTTGCGCGACCCCGACACGTCGTACTACTTGCGACAAGAGCGTCACAGTTACATCCTCGGACCATACGAGTGGCAGTCAACTGCAATGTGGCTCGATGGAATTCCAGACGACTTCGCAGGAAAGTTGTGGCCAGCAGAACTCGAGCGTTTGGAACCACAAATTCTTGATGCCGGTGAGCGCGTGCCATTGATTGCTGAGGCTGGTATTGCTCGCGTAGTGAACGGACCAATTCCGTACGCACCAGATGGCAACCCATACCTCGGACCAGAACGCGGACTCCGCAACTTCTTCCATTGCAATACGTTTAGTTTCGGTATCGCTCAAGGTGGCGGTGCAGGAAAAGCAATTGCAGAGTGGATGTTGAACGGGCGACCAGAATTCGACATTTGGGGAATTGATCGTCGTCGTTTCAAGGAGTACGCAACCACGCAGTACACCATTGATCGCGCGCTTGAGGTGTACCAAAACGAATACGCAATGGGCTTCCCATTTGAAGAGCGTCCTGCAGGCCGACCTTCATACCTGTCGCCGTTGTACGACAAATTGAAGGCAAAAGGTGCAGCATTTGGTGCTCGCGGTGGTTGGGAACGTCCAACCTATTTCGACCCGAAGGGCGAAGTCACCGACCACACCTTGTCGTTCTTCCGCAAAAACGGTTGGCGCACAGTTGTTGCCGAAGAATGTCATGCAGCACGAAACACCGTTGCATTGCTCGACCTTCCAGGCTTCACCAAGATTGAGGTTGCAGGGCCGGGCGCATTTGCCTTCCTCGACAATCTCATTTGCACCAAGTTGCCAAAAGTTGGTCGCTTGAGCCTCAGTTATGCACTCTTGCCAGATGGCAAGTTACTGAGCGAACTTACGGTTGCTCGTTTGGCCGAGGACAAGTTCTACCTCGTTGGTGCAGCAAGCTCCGAGTGGCACGACCTCGATGTTTTGGAAATGGCCATGCCAACAGATGGCAGCGTCACCATTAAGAACGTAACGAAAGATTACGGTTCGCTCATCTTGGTAGGACCGCAGGCGCGTGAAGTGCTCTCCAAGGTCACCACTACCTCACTTGAAAATGTTGACTTCCCATGGTTGTCACACAAGTTGATCGAAACCTCAGTTGGCACGGTGCTTGCACTGCGCGTCAACTATGTGGGTGAACTTGGTTGGGAGTTGCACGCAGCAAACAACCAGATGGTTGCGTTGTATGACCAAATTTGGACAGCGGGCGAAAAGCATGGCATTCGCGACATGGGTATCTATGCAGTAGACAGCCTTCGTCTCGACAAGTGCTACCGCGGATGGAAGGGCGATCTTGAAATTGGATTCTCCCCATTCGATGCATCGCTTGACCGTTTTGTTGACATGAACAAAGAGTTCGTCGGCAAGGCAGCGCTCGTTGAAGAAAAGAAGAAGGGTTCGCCATACCGCTTTGTACCAATGACGCTCGACGTTGATGGCGATGCAGATGTTCCGTTCTGTGCAGGAATCTTCAATGGCGACAAGCGCATTGGCATCGCAACGTCAGGTGGCTGGAGTTTCACGTTGAACAAGAGTGTTGCTCTTGGCTACGTGTTCCCCGAATTTGAAGCAGCAGGAACAAAGTTGGACGTTGAAATCTTTGGCAAGCGCGTTGCTGTCACCGTAGGTGCAGAACCGTTGTTTGACCCGAAGAACGATCGACTTCGTTCGTAGTTAATTACTCACTTACAAAGCCGGCCCATACCTTCATGTAGTTCACGAAGGGCTCAGATAGCCCTTCGGAACGCAACACTTCGGCTGCCACGGGCAGTGATCGCGGTGTGAAGTTGGGGTCGGCTTTTGTTTTGTTTGGGAAGTCGTGATGCAAGATTGCGCCTCTACCTATTGCGGCAATATCTGCACCTAAGTCGATCACCTTCTGCGCATCTTGTGGTGTTGCGATCTTGCCCGCAACAGCAAGCTTCACTGCCCCGCGCGGAATAGATGTGAACAATTCGAGCAACTGCTTGCCCGCATGTTCGGGCTCGTGCGCTTCCTTAAACACGTCCCACAACGACATATCGATCAGATCAACCTTGTTGCTCGCAACGAGCCACGAAAACACTTCGCGAATTTCATCCACTTTCATTCCAAATCGTTCGGGAGACAAACGCACAGCGAGTTGCAAATCGGGTCGGCATTGCTCGCGCACACCGTCAACGATGCGCATCAATACACGAGCACGGTTTTCTAATGACCCGCCAAACTCGTCGGTGCGCTTGTTGATTTCGGGCGAAAGGAACTGGCAGAGGATGTAACCGTGTGCACCATGTAGTTCGACGCCATCAAAACCTGCTTTATCGCAACGAACTGCTGCTGCAACAAAATCTGCAATCAGTTGCTCTACTTCTGCATGGGTCAATGCGCGCGCACCCGTTTCGGCATCGTCCGAAGGGCACACTGGCGCTTCGCCAATCAGGTCTTTGGGTGAACGATTTCCCGCATGGTGCAACTGCACATACGACACCTTTCCGGCTGCGCGAATGGTGTCGGCAATTCGTGTTAGGCCCACAAGGTGCTGATCGCCAAAACAACCCAACTGCCCGGGGAACCCCTGGCCCACCCGTTGCACGTGTGAAGCACAGGTCATCACCAGCCCAAACCCACCCGTTGCACGCATTTCAAGCCAATGATGCTCGCCATCTGACAGAGTGCCGTCCACGTTGCTCTGGTGATTGGTAAGCGGAGACAACATGAATCGGTTGGGAAGGGCTGGACCGCGAGAAAGCGGAACTGAATCGAAAAGGGAGGCCATGGCGATCAGGCTATCCCTGATGGTTCAAAAGTGCCCTGAAAATGGGCACTATCCACTACCTGAGCCCACCGTTGCTATACATTTTTGATTATGAAAAAACGTGACCTCATCCAAGCAGTAGCACTTCATACCGGCGTAGACAAGAAGACGGCAACGTCAACTGTCGAAGGAACCATCGATGTCATCTTGGCAACAGTTGCCAAGGGCGAAATCGTAAACATTTCAGGCTTTGCAAAGTTTGCAAAGATCAAGCGTCCAGCACGCCAAGGTCGTAACCCGGCCACGGGTGAGACGATTCAGATCAAAGCAAAGACCGTTGCAAAGATCACCGCGTTGAAGGGTTTCAAGGACATTGCTCTTGGCGCCGCTCCTGCACCAAAACTCAACACCAAGCCAATCGCGCCAGTTGCAAAGCCAGCGCCAAAAAAGGCTGCAGCTCCAAAGAAGCCAGCACCGAAAAAGGCTGCTCCTAAGAAAGTTGCAAAAAAGAAGAAGAGGTAATTTTCTTCTTTACAAGAAGTTGAAAGACCCGCCCGCAAGGGCGGGTCTTTTGCATTTACAGTACATGTGTGCAGTAACAACACATTTGTCTCGAAATTGATCGCTCAGATATTCGCAAGTTCCGCATGGCGACAAGCAATTGCGCTGCCCTTCAACCCGGTGAGGTTCGTTTGACCATTGATCGGTTTGCGCTTACCTCAAACAACATCAGCTATGCCCTCAGTGGTGACTTCCTCGATTATTGGGGGTTCTTTCCCGCAGCGGAAGGCTGGGGCCGATTGCCAGCAATGGGTTATGGAGTCGTGAGTGAAACGGCAAACCCAGACATCGCCATCGGCGGACGATACTTCGGATTCTTTCCTGTTGGCAACGAACACATCGTGCTTGCTCAATCTTCAAGTAACGGATTCATTGACGTTGCTGCGCATCGCGAAAAGCACGCAATGGCCTATCGCACATTTGACAAAGTTCCAGACAACGAAGGCAGCAACGACAACGCAATGCTGATCTTTCGTGGGTTATTTCTCACCTCGTTTCTTGCCGAAGACTTTCTTCACGAACAAGACTTTTTGGGTGCAACTCAGGTGCTAGTAACAAGTGCATCAAGCAAAACATCTATCGCCCTTGCGCACTGTTTGCGGGCACATTCAATAATGAATGTTGTTGGGCTCACATCCGATCTAAACGTTGATTTTGTGCGCAGAGTTGGTGAATACCACGAAGTGGTGACATACAGCGATGTGACATCGCTCGATGCTGCGATACCCAGTGTCGTGGTTGACATGGCGGGCAACCCCGAAATCATCGCTGCCGTACACACCCATTTCGGCGATGCATTGAAGTACTCCTGCAGTATTGGGGCAACACATTGGGAACAGACACGCCACCGCGTTGATATCCCCGGACCAAAGCCCGAGTTCTTTTTTGCTCCTTCGCAACTGGCAAAGCGTGGCAAAGAATGGGGTCGGGCAGAACTTAATAGTCGCATCGACGTGGCCTTAAACACCTTCATTGATGGCTCAAAGCAGTGGCTGACTATCGATCATCAGCGTGGACCAGATGCTGTTAGCGACACCTACTCACAGCTGGTGTCAGGAAAGGTTCGCCCCGAAACGGGCAACATTTTGTCGTTTTAGCGTGTTAAGCGCCGACCACCAAGAACCCAAGTGCTCGCGCTGCAATCGCCTGTCTGATGTCGAATGTATTCATTCGCCACGTTCCTCGGCTATCACGTCCATTGATCTGCACAGAGACTGCAGTTGCAAAGGAGCATTCAATTTTCCAGTTCGTGATGGTGGTGTTATCCAACCCTCTTCAATGCCCAGCAAGATTTGATCGCCACCGAGAATTTCCACAATCGGTACGTTGGGATCGCCAATATTCATGAGCCAACATTACCGCTCCATCGGAATGGGTGCTCTGTGGGATTGATTAATACGGCAAGGTGTAGGTGTTCTCGAATTCGTCTTGCACCACAGTGGCCAACGTTGCACTGGTATCAATCACCAGCTCGCTGTCCAGCACCCGTGTGCGATACGACCAGCCCTCTGGAAGGGCAAGGCGCTCGCCAAGGTTTGCCAACGATTCTTCGGTCATGCCTGGGTCAACACCTACGCAACGCGCTTGCATGACGAAAGCTCGACCTTCCGGGTCAACCAACTCATAAACAGTCTTTCCTGCATCAAAGAAGAACACAGCGCCGCGGTTGACATTGCGCACCACATATTCGCCTGCAGCAAAGTCTGCACCTAACGGAATCGTGGCGATGCGACGCATCTGAATGCCATTGAAATCCTTAAACACTGGCTCCACTACTGCAACTTTTGAGCCCAATCCATCAAGCAGCCAATAACGAGGGCCGTTCAGTTTCACAAACACCGCACCCATGTCTTTAGCGATCGCATCGGCATCTAGCGCATCCCACAGCGCTTGCGGGCAATCATTCAACATCTGCGTTCCAAACACCTCGGCCTCTAGCCCGGTGTCGCGCAAGAACATGGCAAGTACTTCTCCGTACCGAACCCCACGCATGCCATCAATGAGTCGCTGTGGGGTTGGTTCTGCCATGGAAAAACTTTAGTGTGCGCCATTCGTGTCGAACGGCGTAAAACTACGCCGTTCGACCAACGAACAGATTTTTAGATTTAGAGGCTTGCCAAGTCCACGGTTGGTGGAACAATGACCTGGTCAATCACATGAATGACGCCGTTGCTGGCTTCAATATCTGCTGAAATAACCAATGCATCATTTACTTGCACGCCGTAATCAGTTGTGAGTGTGATTGCTGAACCTTCTACTGAAGGCACATCGCCTGCCATGATGTCAGTTGACATCACTTTTCCGGACACCACGTGGTAGGTCAAGATTGAGGTGAGTACACCTACATTTTCTGGCAAGAGCAACTTCTCGAGAAGTCCTTCTGGCAGTGCCGCGAATGCATCATCTGTTGGTGCAAACACGGTAAATGGACCTTCGCCTTGCAATGTTTCTACCAAGCTGGCTGCAGTCAATGCTGCAACAAGCGTGCTGAAGCCTTCTGTTTCGCTTGCAATTGTCACAATGTCGCCAGCCATGACTTCTTCCATCACGGTGGTGTCTACTGCTTCCTCTTCACTTGTGCTTCCATCGCTTCCGCATGCTGTAAGCAATACGAGTGCGGCAATGACGCCTCCAAGAGCTTTCTTCATTGGGGGGATTTCCTTTCAATTGAGATGCGGGACTTTCCCGCACGTAAATCTTCTCATGAATAAAGGCGATTGTCGCGTCAGGGGTCATGTTCCACGACCATATAGGCATAGGGTTCAGTTATGGACTTTGCTGGAAAACTCGTAGTTGCTGCATTAACACACAATGAGGCTCGGATTTGGGCGACTGATGCAAAACGAGGCGAAGAACCAGAAACTGTTGCCCGACCAAATGCAGAGAATATTCACCATCACATTCGGCAAGATCATGTGAACCGGGGTCACGAAACCAATCGCTTTCAGCAACCATATTTAGAAGGTGTCTCGCTGGCACTTGCCCCATCGGACCAGATCTTGCTTGTCGGCCATGGCAAGGGCAAATCAGATTTAATGCTGAAACTCGTCCAGCACCTAGAGCGGCTTCACCCTGAAACTGCAGAAAAAGTAGTTGCGGCGTTGGATGTAAACATGCCTACTATGACCGAACCGCAAATTTTGGCTGTGGCCCGCGAGTGGTTTGACGAACACAAGACCGATTAAGTTTTCTGAGCCATTCATGAACCTGAGCCAAAATGTCGTAGGTGCGCTCGGTACCGCCATTATTGCCATCTATGCAATTGGGTCGAGCCGCTGGGTCGCTACTGATGCGCAGTGGTATCAATCACTTTCAAAACCAGCCTGGCAACCACCCGACTTCGTGTTCGGAATTATCTGGCCATACAACTTCGTCATGCTCATCATTGCTACTTGGCTCGTTGCCAGTCGATTGTCTACTGCACACCAACTGATCTGGTTGATATCGCTCACACTTAGCGTGACCGCCGCACTTACCTGGGCATGGTTGTTCTATGGTCCACACTCATTAGTTGCATCTGGATTCGCTCTGGTGCTTGCAACCGCGTTGACTATTCCGCTTCTCGTCATCGCATTTCGCGTATCACCACTTCTTGGCATCGCGTTTCTGCCCTACCAACTTTGGTTGGCAGTTGCCGCTTCGCTCGCTTTTGGCTGCGCGGCGAAATGACGTTTTCGATTTGCGCCTTTAGCGCTGTGCAATGACTACTCAGCGTCGATGACAAATGCGTCAAGGCTTGCAGGCTTACCAGCCAGCAAAATCAACTCACCAGGTTGCAGGATCGTCGACTGCTCTGCATGTTGAAACTCGCCTCCAGGCGGTTTAATGCTGACGATTGTTACTCCGTACTTTTTTCGAATTGCTAGTTCGCCGAGCGGGCGGCCAAGGCAACTCTTTGGGGCTTCCATTTCAACGAGTGCGAAGTCGTCTTCCACATGGAAGTAATCAGTCACACGGCGAGCAATACTGCGTGCTGTGCGGTATCCCATGTCGTGTTCGGGTTGAATCACACGAGTAACGCCAACTCGCTCCAAAATTTTTGCGTGATCGAGTGACACCGCCTTCGCCCACACCATCGGCACCTTCAACTCGTCAATAAGTACGAGTGCCGAGAGCACAGATGCTTCAATATTTGATGCAATCGCAACGACTGCGCGAGTGAACTGTTCGGCACCAATCTGACGAAGTGCACGTGATGACGTACCGTCGCATTGCACAACGTTGGGAATGTCCCCCGACACTCGTTGGACAATCTCTTCGTCAAAGTCGACAGCGAGCACCTCGATGTTTTGTTCAACAAGCCCGCGAGCCAGCGCCTCGCCGAATCGGCCGAGACCAATAATGAGCACGCCACCACGATTAGCGGCTTGGACTTCATCCTTATTTGCTTGTGAATTCGCGGGGTTCGAAATCGTCATGGTGTCAGATTGTCCGTTCTTTATTAACAAGGATATTCAGCATATGGCAGGCTCTGCGTTCAACCGATGAGCGGGCGCTCACTCGGAAACCTAAACATGTTGGGACGTGTTCGAAGAACAATCGCCGCAACCAACACGACGGGGCCGAGCCGACCTATGAACATGAGAAAGACCAGAACGATCTGTGTGGCCGATCCTTCTGTACCGGTCACTCCCGTAGAGAGCCCCACTGTCGACAAAGCAGAAACTGCTTCAAATACAGCGGCGGTAAGTCCCGTTCCGCCCAGTGTCATGAGCGCGAGCGTCGCCGCAGCAAGCACACCGACCCCAACGAGCGCAACCGTTAGTGCCTGGCGCTGTGAATCTTCGGAGATGCGACGACCAAACATGTTGACATCGCGATCACCACGAATTTCTGCCCAAATCACAAAGGCCAGCAATGCAAATGTGCTCACTTTGATTCCACCAGCAGTTGATGCACTTCCGCCACCAATAAACATCAGGATTGTCGATACGAGAAGCGACTCTTCGTTTAGCGAAGCTGTGTCAACAGAGTTGAATCCTGCGGTTCGGGTTTGCACCGAGTGGAAGAACGCGGAATGCAAACGCGCGGTCTCGGGAAGGGCCCCAAGTGTGCGCGGATTTGACCACTCAAAGACCAGAAACATCATTGTGCCAAGCACGAGCAGCACAGCAGTTGCGCTGATCATCAACTTAGAGTGCATCGGCCACATTCTCCATTTGAATTTATGTATTGCGAAAGTTCTGAGAACCGGAAAACCAATTCCACCAAAAATAATGGCAACACACATCGCAAGACTTAAAAACCAGTCATTCGCAAAACCGATGAAACTATCGGTATACAAAGCGAAGCCGGCGTTGTTCCATGCCGAGATGCTATGAAACACACCGTGCACTGCTGCTGTGCGAAACCCATAATCGTGCGCAAAGAAGAAGCGCGCAGTAAGTAGCACTGCAAAAATTGCTTCAAAGGCCAATGTGGTGAGCACGATATTGCGAACAAGTTTGGACACGCTGCTGTAACTGTCGGTGCGGAGATCCGCAGCGAGGATGCGCGTATGTGACAAACCAATTCGGTCGGCGACAAGAAGTATTCCGATGCTGACGACGGTCACGATGCCAAGACCACCAATTTGAACGAGAAACAAAATGATGCCTTTGCCTAACCCTGTCCAATGCGTAGCAGTGTCCACGACGGTGAGACCGGTAACGCAGACGGCACTCGTTGCAGTGAACAGCGCATCCAAAAAAGTCGTCTTTCGACCAGAATCTGTGGCCTGGGGAAGCAGTAAAAGCGAGGTTCCAATACCAATCATCGCCGCAAAGGAAATAGGCAACAGTCGGAACGGGTTCGATAGCAACGATCTCCTCAGTTGCGAGGACAAATTCATGCCTTCAATCTAGATGCTGTGCTCTAGGACTCATCGCCGATGCCGATGCAATCCAATACACGTGCAGTGCCCCTAGATGAATCGAACATGCAACCTGCGGTTTAGGAAACCAAATAACTCTGTTCATACGGACTTGACAAGTTCAGAAAAGCCATATTTTGTGCGCAGTTTTGATCAACTAATGGCAACTAGTCCTGGAACATATCTTTCAGTTTGTGCAACGAGTGTGCAACAAAGCTTCAGTCGTGGGCTGCCGGCGGCGACCAAGCTGCTGTGCGGAAACGCAGCCGAATTTGGTTTCTGTTGGGAGATAGATAGCAAACCTTGGCAACTCGTTTTCTTTGCTAGCGACAGCCCACAATAAAGTATTGTTAAGAATAATGAAAAAATTACTCGTTGCAAAACCATTAGTAGGTATTGCTCTCGCGATTTGTCTAATTCCGGTGCAAGCTCATGCAGCATCTCACGCGCCTGGCCCCAAGTTACCCCCGTGTGGAACATACAAGGTAAACAAAGATCAAATCATTGCTGGACAGAAATTTCCTAAGGGAAAATATCGAATACATGCCTTTGGCATCCCTTGCTCTAAAGTCCTCGGAAAAAAGGGATTATTCGCGAAATTCCTGAAACTAAAAGATAATGATCCACTACCCAAGCCTTGGAAGTATTTATCTGAAGCTGTAGGAGCGCCAAAGTTCTCATCTGGTCCTAAGGTCGGATTTCGAGTTCAATTAATCTCATCATCTAGTTGAATAAGAGTCATGGCCGTGAGCTACCTCACGATGGACAAAGACAGCGATCGCTATTCGGTCATCGCTTAGGTCTCACTCTGCACAATTGCTACCAAATCGGGGTTGTGCATATCCGATTCTTCGTTGAAACCTTTTTTACTAGCGCCCCCGGCATCAATCGAACTCACGACCTACGCATTACGAGTTAATAGCTTCGTTTGCAAGCACCGCTGCGCTTGGTCTAACTCGGCGTTCGTCATCAATTATTCCGAATTTAACGTCGTAACCATGCAGCCATTCGTAATTATCAACTGACGTCCAGTGGAAGAAGCCTTTGACATCGATACCGCGACCGATCGCATCCGCAGTGATTCGTAGTCCGTCAGCCAAGTATTGTGCACGCTGTTCGTCATCCTCGGTTCCGATGCCGTACTCCGCAATAAGAAGTGGCGTCGTAGGCAGTTCATTGTGAAGGCGCTCAAGTACAAGGGACAGTCCATCTGGCCAGATTGAGTACTCAAGTTGGGACATGGGAGCATTTTCTGGAAACCGAACCAGTTGACCGTCTTTAACGCCGAGTGCGCAGTAGTAGGAAAAACCGATGATGTCGAATGATCCTGCAAGGTCCGGACGGTAAACAGGTTCACGTCCTGGCAAACGAATCTCACCATCACGAAATAAGTCCAGACCAGAGTCCCAGTTGACTGCGTAAACGAAGTCCTGGAATGTCTTTGACGAAGGCAATGTGTCCACGAGTTCTACTGTGCTCAACCCAAAAACCGAAGAAACGGGTTTTCCTATCTGCTTGAGACGGATAGCAGCCTCTGCGGATGCGATTTGCATATTCTCGACGGCGGTCATCCAAGTCTCAAAATCATCGATACCAGGCGGCCAACCTCGACCCTTGTATGCAGCCATGGGGTAGTAATTGGTCTCGTTAACAGGCTTCCATCCGTAGACAAGATCTCCGAAAGTTTGGGCCATGAACTCAACATGTCGGGACCAGTATCGATGGAGATTGTCACGATTCAGGAACCCTCCTTCGTCTGCGAACCATTGAGGCAGAGAGAAGTGGTGGAGGCACACCCACGGAGAGATTCCGATATCTCGTGCTGCAGTCAGCATTGATTTGTAATGTTCGACTGCCCGCAAATCATATTTGCCTCTCTCGGGTTCGATCCGGGCCCATTCGATGGAAAGTCGGTGGTGTGTAAGTCCGAGTTGTTGGAGGGCGGCAAAGTCAGACTTGTAGTGCGTCGCAAAACCGTTTCCAGTTCCACTCAAAGGTGCATTTCCATTGCGTTCCCACCGCCACCAATCGCTGCTAAGTGGCGCCCCTTCGGTCTGGATTGATGATGCACCTGTTCCCCAAAGGAATCCATCCGGCCATTGGTGTGGAAGTTTGGACGACACGAAGTTAAGAGTACCTGTGAAGTTGAGATCGAGTCCAAGATGAGAATCGAACTCACAACCTACGCATTACGAGTGCGTTCTAATCGAACAAGTACCAATTGCTTCTTCAAAGATCCAAGTGGAGGCGGAGCAATCCCCCACTAGACAGTCATGCCTGAGGGCTAAATGTCCGATGAAACACAAGACTCCGCAAGACAGTTGGAGCGAGTGCCATTTAGACATTCACTAAACATTCACTTGCTGAAGTGGATGAAATTCAAAACCCTTATTTCATTGGTGCCCCCGGCATGAATCGAACATGCGACCTGCGTTTTAGGAAACCAAAGAATCGAAAACTAGCCTGCCTTAATTACATCCAGGAAAGATGCTCAACTTTTCTTATAGATTGCAATTGCTTTTTCGACGCTCAGTATGTCGGGATGTGACTCTCTTAAGTTTGTATGCGACCATCTTCCGAGAGCATCTATAACTCTCCACAGCTCTTTGCCGCTTTTGGTGAGGCGATAAGCGTTGTTTCGGGCAGGTCGATCGGCATCTAGCCGCTCAATAATGCCTAGGGATGTTAGAAGTTTCAGTCTGTTGGCGAGAATATTTGTTGCGATTTTCTCTGGTGAATCGCAGAATTCTGAGTAGGTGCGAGTTCGGAAAAGCAAAAGATCCCGAACAATCAGCAACGACCACTTGTCGCCAAGTATGTCGAGTCCAGAGGCGACCGGGCACTCTGAGCGCCACTCAATTTCTGACTTTTTATTTTTTGCTATGAACGCGACGCTACCACCAGTTTCTGCTCGCATTTGGGAATCTTCCCCGTTGTTCATTGAGTCTTTTGAACTACAGCCTGCGAAATACTTTTAGATCGTGCAACCTTTTGCGCCTGGTCTTGCTGGTGAAATTCGGGGCACATTGGGCGAGCATCTTTCGTTCGTCGTAGCCCTCACCCAGATAAAACGATTCGGCGACCTCACTTGGGGGCACAACCAGCGCATTCAATGCGAAGTCTGAGCCGAACGGTTTGCTGTTCATTGTTGTGGTGATCGTGCGGTGGCTTAGCTATAAATTGCGCGTAACGACGTGACTATGAACAGGATCGTGAGCGTGATACCAAACAACCGAAAAAACATCCACGGTTGTTTCTGCAAAAGTTTGCCCGAAGCTGTTGCTGCTTCTGCTGAACTTAAGTCGGCTGCTAAAGCTTTGTATCCGTCGATGGCACCATTCAAGAAAACGAAGGATGATAATGCCAAGCCAATGCCTGTAGTTGCGACAAGCAACTGGACCGCGTTTGAGGCTTCAGCAATATTTCCAAACACTATGACTGCCATAGATGCAATTGCTGCCAAATATTGGACGCCCGCCATGACTAACTGAACGTCTGCATTTTTAGCCATTCTGTTCTTAAAGTCTTCCATTTCTCATCTCCTTTTTAAGGTTGTTGTTTGATTATTAAGTACTGATTTTCGTTTTAGGCGATCTTGACGATTTGCTTCTGGAAGATGGTGCCCGGCATGGCGAACATTCCACCCTCTAAAAACTTCGGCATCCATTCGGCGCTGGCCAATGCTTTAGCTCGCGCTTCGTCAGCTTGAGCGAAGTTCTCATATGCCGACATCATCCCGATGATGCCGAGTGGGCCATACACGCTGCTCAGAACGATTGGGTCACTGCCAGTTGCTTTCTTAGACGCTTCGGCCATTTCGTTTGCCCAAGCCAATGCCTTTGGAAAACTCGCACTGCTGGCAAGTGTGAAATATGTCTGATTGAAGACAGTACCCATTGGAATTTCGACAACTTTGTTACCGCCACGAACGAAGTTAAACATCACGTCTTCGCGCTGAGCGAGGTTCTGAGGCACGAACGAAAGGATTTTTCGATTCAGATCAAACCAAGCCTGATTAAAAAGTTTGGCTTGTGCAGCTGCACGAGCAGCAGTCGACTCGTACTGAGCACCGAACGAGATTGTCCCAGGAACATGTCCGTTTGCTCCGGCATATGCACTCATCGGAATGCCGGCAGCTTTGGCCATGGCCATGGCCTCCTGAATGATGGGCATAATTTTGTCCATTTCGCCCGTGGTGACTATCTCTCGAGTAAATAGCAACATTTGTTTCTCCTTTGTTTGAGTGCGAACCGTATAAGGCGAGGGTAAACCAACTAACTTGTTAATTGCAAGTCAACAAATGAACAAAAGGTTAACTTTGTAAGGTGCCTAAATCGCAAGGTTGCGGACCCTCAACCGTCGTGCCACCGCTCTCACTCTCTGCATTCCCATCAGGCCCTGCGGACGCTTAAAGAGTAATGTTCTCTTAATGTTCACTAGTCAGCTACTCGGTCACGAGCGTTGACGGCCAAAGCCTCGTACTATTGGTGCCCCCGGCATGAATCGAACATGCGACCTGCGGTTTAGGAAACCGTCGCTCTATCCACTGAGCTACGGGGGCCTCGCCGTACAAGGTTACTAACCACTTTTGAGTGGCAGTCAGTCAGCTTCCACATTCATGGCTTGGCGCAAAGCGTCTCCGTCGATGTCGACACTGAGCCACAAAGGGTGTTCCTCGTGAGCGGCTTCACCGTCTGTTGTTGCAAAAATGAGAGACCCTGCATCTGCCACATCATTGAGAAACTCCGCATGAAGTGAGTAACTAAACGCCACTGCAAACATTGCCTGCACCGGGCTTGTGAGTTTCACTCCAACGACGATGGCGTCGTCATGACGTATTGCATGTGTACTGACATCGCCAATTCCCTCCACTGCATGCACCCGAGCAAGATCAGCAACCTCTGGAGACTGCGACACGTCAATAGTGACCGTTGGCAGCCACACATCTTCATCGCTTAAGGTGCGACCAACTTCTCGGGCGACGAACACAGGCACACTCATATGTTTACGACTTAAATTGGGAACGCCACGAGGAAAAGCTTCGTACCGACCCTGCATGAGGTTGCCGTAACCATGGATACGGGTGCACTTCAGACAGGTTTGCAAACTTCTTGAACGACGGAACAGGTGCATACCCCGAAATATCTAGTGAAGCCAACGCTGCATTGGCAGCCGTTTGCCCACCCTTTATCGTGCTAACACCAATTTCTCCCGAGTACATGCCCGTGAAGTGTTTTTCAATGAGTTCACGTACATCCAGCGACAAGTCAATTACTGGCATATTCATCAACGTTTTGTCAGCTCTCATACCGACTTATTGCATCGGTAATTTCTGCTGCACGAAGCGAACTAGCGCTCGGGAAGAGTGCCACATCTCCTGCTTCAATAGCAGCACTTACGCCGTGCACCATTAGCGCGAATGCGTCATCTGGAGCAAAGTGTTCTACTGATTCACCAATGATGAGCGTTGCTGGCTGCTTCCATAACGTAAATGCTTCGCCGTCACCGGTGCGCATGGTTGCTGTTGTTCCCACTACTTCAATGTGTTGTTGCGGCGGAAGATCAAACGACGACAATAAATGCGCAGTAATGCTGTTGTTCAAGCGCAGTTGAGCACGTGTCGTGAGGTCTACCCCGGTTGAACTCATCGTTCGCTCAACTGATTCGATCAAGAATTCGACATGCTCATTGAGCAACGTGAGCCATAAATGAGTCTGATACACACCTACATCGAGCAGTGCACCACCACCGAGCGCAGGATCGAGTCGGTAGTTATCTGTTAGGTCGCCTTGAAACGTGAAGGCAGATGAAATCTCACTCACTTCGCCGAGTGCACCACTTTTCACAATCTGTGCCATGCGTTGCATGCGCGGTTGCCAGCGCGTCCACACCGCTTCAACCAACAAACGCTTATTGAGTTTTGCTGCCTCCATCATGATGCCAACTTCGTCGGCATTCATTGCCAAAGGCTTTTCGCACAACACGTGCTTTCCGGCGCTTAAGGCTGCAAGTACCCACTCTTTGTGTTGTGCATTGGTCAGGCTGATGTACACCGCATCAACTAGCGGGTCATTGATTAAGTCAATATATGAATGATGAACAACTTTTGGTTCAAGTGTTGCTGAGCGACCGTGATCGCGGCTTGCTACCGCATACAGCGAGGCATTTTGTGTTGCATGCACTGCAGGAGCCATTGCCCTACTGGCCACATACCCTGCGCCAATGAAGCCCCAGCGAACACTCACTGGCGTGAGATATTTGGTGAAACTGGGATGGCGTTGTTTGCCGCAGAACGCTCTGCCGCTTCCATAATCGCCACAACGTTGCGCGACTGCAAT
>Ga0129324_10001074_pt1 | contig 18216 bp, 20 predicted proteins | sample CPBDNA_7_FD_96879 | JGI IMG/M metagenome (GOLD analysis project Ga0129324, IMG submission 96879) | Freshwater to marine salinity gradient microbial communities from Chesapeake Bay, USA - CPBay_Spr_15_0.2_DNA | ecosystem: Environmental > Aquatic > Marine > Coastal | place: USA: Chesapeake Bay... | reverse complement strand
TTTTATTATAAGAGTAATTAATGCTGTTACTATTGTTGTAAGACCACCAAGAAGCCATAGTTTAGTGCTATCTACTGATTCTTGTAATGCATCAGTTTTTTTATAGATAGTCTTCCACCTTTCTTCGCACATCTTTTCATGTACTTGTAATTGTGTATGCACTTCATTAGCGGTCTTTCTAGGCATTATTCTTCCTCTATTACTTCTTCCTCTTTGGTTAAAGTTTTATCAAATGCTTCAATAAGAATATTTTTATGCTCGTTTATAATGGCATAAGTATCAGCAGCATCTTGCAATCTTAATAATTGTTTACCTGCTGTATTTAGCTTCATAGCTAATTGCATCTGATCATCGTTCAAATCTTCTGCTTTATACTCTCTACCGTTAAAGTTGATGATAACTTTATCTTCACTCATTTTTACTCTCCTATAGTTTTAGTTTCTGAAGTTGGGTTAATTTCTTCAGCTATTTTTGAATCTAAAGCAGACTTTAAATTAGCTACTTCTTCTTCACCCATAATGCCTTCTACCCAACCAGTTACTATTTCGTTGGTTAAATCAGCGAATGGAATAAAGTCTGTACCAATATCTTCTAATGATAATGACTGAGTTCCATAAACACTAGCTGTATATGGTACTTGCTCACCATCTACTTCATGTGTCTCGCTGCTTTCAGCGTTTAATCTCCAATGTACGTTATAAACCGTATCAGTATGTCCTTCATAATCGGGATATACGTCTACTGTTTTACAGTTCCATTCATATGTGTTGCTCATGTTATTCTCCTGTTTGACTATCTAAAAATGTTTGATAGTTAGCTTTTATTTCATCAGTCCATACAGCGTTGCAAATTGCTTGTACTTCTGCTGATTCGTTAATTATATCATCAGTACATTGTAATATATGTCTATGAAAAGACCTACTAAGCTCTACACCATCTTCTTTAATGATTGTAGCTGTTCTTACTTGTATAGTTTTGTAGTCTCCTACAATTTCTATTTTATCTTCTATTATTTCTTTTGTTATTGCCATTTTTATTTTTCTCCGTACCTAGAATCCACTAGGTATATTAGTTAAGCTGTTGTTTCATAAACACCAGCAATATAAACTGTTCCAGTTCCAAAATTGCTCGCTGTCAACCATATTCTATCTGTGTTTTGAAATAAACAATTTCCATAATCAACAACTGATGCATTAGTTACTGAGCCAGTGCCTCCAAAACTATTATTAGTAGCAAAAGGTAATCCTGTAATATAACCAGTAATTTGATTTGTTTTTACACCTCCAGTCATCTTCATAAGAATATAAACCATTCTACCAATTTTAGTATAATTACCACTTAAAGATGTTGGGTTGGTTGTCCAAGTTCCACCTAAAGCAGGAGTCCAAGTACCTTCTTCATAATCGTCAAGTTTGTTAGCAGCACCTGTACCGCCTAGATAAACACCACCTGAAAGGTAGAGGTCTTGGAATCTTGAGCCTGATGAACCTAAGTCTGTTGTATTATCCTCTAATGCACCTGCATTACTAACTGGTAATATTTCACCACCTGCAAATCTTAAACCTTTATGACCTGATGCAGTTGAGTAAATTAATAAATCATCATATTTGGTTGCAATACTTCCAACTGCTGTACCATCTTTACGGAAGTCAAGAATAGTTCCATCTGATGTTGTTCTATTAAAATATCCAACTGTTCCACTAGCTACAGTTCCTACAATTAAACCAGTAGACCTTAAGCAAATACCTGCTGGGTTGCCATTTAAATCAGTAGTCCCCACCAACAGATTGCCTGATGAGTCGATTCTTGCCTTCTCACTACCATTTAGTGAAAAAGCCAATGTATTGTCTGCTGGATAATCTAAAGTTGCACCATCTCCAACTCCTTGTCTACCAAGAGAAATTACAGAACCATAAGTACCATTACGTCTAAATACCGCACCAGTAGCATCGTAATTATCTTGGAGAAGATGTTGACCACCAACGTCTAAAGCTGCACTTGGCGAATCAGTTCCAATTCCAACGCTTCCATCTTTAGCGATACGGACACGTTCAGTTAAAGCACCAGAATTTTCTACAGCATTACTTGTTTTGAAAACAAATTCACCTGAAACATTGTCTGTTGTTGGTTGAATAACAGATAGACTAGCCTGAACACTATCACCACTATTACTGTTATCTCCTGAATAAAATTCAATAACACCTAAGTCTCCACCAGCGGCTACAGAATTATTTTCATTTGAAAGTCTTAATTTTGGTGCAGTAAATGCGTTAGATAATTCAAGCGTTGTGCTTGGCGAACTTGTGCCAATTCCAACATTTCCTGATTGGGTTGCTACAAAACTTGTTTCAAAAGCAGAGCCATTCCATACTTGAGCATCTATTAGATTACCAGTATTACCACCGTTTTGTATTTTTAATACTGAATCACCTGAAGAGAATATATTTTTTTTAATTAAAGCATCGCCATCAACGTGTAGAGTAGCACTTGGCGAAGTTGTGCCGATTCCAAGCGACTCAGCACTAGCATCCCAAAATAAACCTTGCGTTGTGCCTGTATCGTCGTAGAAAGAGATGTCTCCGTTTTCTACAAATCTTGCAATAGACTTAGAAGTTCCATCAGCATTAATTTCAAAATAAGTGCTACTAGTGTTATTGTTGTCATCAATAGTTACAAGTAAGCCACCTGCACTACTTATTGTACTACCTGCTGCTAAACCTACACCATCAGCAGTTACTGTTCCTGTTACGTCTATCCCGCTTGAGCTTGTGGCTAGTTTGGCTGAGGTTCCATAGTACGCAGTAGCAACATCTCCATTACCGCCAAAGTATGCCTTAGAGCCATCTGCATTTTGCATCGTAATAGATTGTCCACGGATAAAGAGGCTTCCAGCACCGCTTTCTGCGATAATACTGTGGTTGCTTGAGCTATCATGGTAGATTTGTAAATCTGAGCCTGTACCAAATATGGCTTTATCATTATCGCCAAAAGCTATATCAGTACCGCCTGTAGTATTACCATTTAAAAGTATTTCAGCTAATGTATCTACGCTTCCTACTTGGCTATCTACATAAGCCTTAATTGATTCAGAAGTAGCTACTGTTGTAGCACTTGCAGTTGCAAAAGTGTCATCATCTAAAACTGCTGAACCTGTAAGAGAAGAATTAATTACTGCACTTGCAAAAGTAGGTGTAGAAGTTCCTGCATCTAAATAACTTTCTACTCTAGCGTTTGTGTAATATAGATTGCTAGAACCTTCACTAACACTATCAGTATCAAAAGATATATTTGCAGTACCATCAAAAGATGTACCATTTATTGTTCTTGCAGTCTCTAGTGCTGTAGCTGTAGATGCATTGCCTGTAACATCACCTGTTAAGTTGCCTGTAATAGTTCCTGAAGATTGGATAGTTCCTGTAATATTTATATTACCTGTACCTGTTATGTCACTAGAACTTAAACTTATATCTGTGCCACCTGTAGAGTTGCCATTTAAGAGTATTTCAGCAAGTGTATCTACTGTAGCAACCTGACTGTCTACATAGGCTTTAATTGATTGTTGTGTTGCTAAAGCTGTAGCAGAATCAGAAGATAAATCATCTTCATCTAAAATGCTAGTTACAGTAGAACCTGTAGAAAAACTAAACGAAGTAATGCCATTTACAGTTCCACCATTAATATCAAAAGTATTATCTGCTGTAATACTTACACCAGTTGTAATCCATGCATCGTTAGCTGAGTTTCTTATTTTTAATACGCTATTTGCTGTATCTACCCATAACTGATGTGCAAAAGTTGTACTAGGTGAAGTTGCACCGCTATTAACTGTTACTATAGCAGATAGAGCATTGTTTAAATCTGCTCTAAAGTCTGCACCTGATTGGTTTGCTAAATTGTAATCGTGTTGTGCCATATTAAAATCTCTTTGTTATATATTACCTTTACCATGTGCTAATCGCTACCCTTTTCCATGTATTTGTAGCAACACATACATAAATGTAGTTTGAATCCCATTGTATTTGACCTGCTGTACCAGTAGATGTAGCAGAAGCAGGTGCACCACTACTAATCTTTAAACCACCATCAGCATTAATTCTGTTTTGTGCACTTAAACCTGCACCTGATATAGTTAAGTCACCGCCATCAATTAAAACACCACCTGAACCAGTAAATTCAGCAAAGTCTTTACATAAAAATTCATCTTCCATTACTACTTTGTTAGTAAACTTTACATAGTTGCCAGTTTTACCTGTAGTAGTTCCATATGTCTCTACATCAGACATGGTTACACCATTAATATTAAGTTCTGTACTTTTTACTGGGTCATCTGCAATAGTAAAAGTACCTGTAGTTGCATCTGATTCTATGCCTAGACCATTAATAGAAGTCACAGAATAGTTATAGTTACTACCTTTAGGTATAAAAGATAAATCAGCAGAATTGGTATCTACTATCTTGCTTATAACAGCATTAGATGAACTATCAGTAACATCTACTCTAAATTCTTTTACTGGAAAGTCTGTAGGCTCATCCCAAGATAATGTAGGTCTACTTATTGATGAACTATCAGTATCAGTAAAAGTTACATTCTCAGGTGATGCTAATGCACCTGCTGTTGGTAAGTTAACTGGGTCTACTGTTTCTTCTTGTGTTGGTACATCCCATGTATAAATATCTAAATACTCAATCATAGAAACACTTACCAATCCATTTGATTGTAATTCAAGAGCTTCAATTCTAAATAAATCAGAACTAAAACCTAAACCAGCATATGTTAAATCTACTATGTCACCTACATTTAATTTATACATTTCAGGAGTCCCTAAGAACTGTACTGTCTTTTGATTCCTGCTTCTACCTAAAATAGCCTTTGCCATATTACTAGCTATATAAGGGTCTGTTATATATGGAAACTCTGCTTTTACTTCTAGTATCTCACCATCATCAGAATAATAGTTAGGTGTAGCATCATGTAATTCTGTAACTGTATCTAATTCATATTTTAAGTTTGCATTAAAAAACTCTACGATAACCTTATTTGCTTTTTTATCTTTATTGCCATAATCAACTGAGATACCAGCATCAGCAATAATATGATTATCTGTAATACTAAATGTAGAAGTACCAGTATCTTCAATTTGTAATTCATATTTTCCATTAATATAAGTAAAGATACCTCGCATATTCGCAAGAAGCTCTTTAGCGTTATCCATGACATTTTTATTTGTGTCTACATAACCATTACAATGAAATCTTTTTACTTGTGTAAATATAGAACCAGTTTCATCATCGTAATCACTACCAATATCATCATCTATAATAATTTCATTAACTCTATCTTCATCATAAAACTCATCACTTCTAAATGAATTAATATTTTCTGCATCTACAATAAGTGTTCCACCCGAATCTTTAATGCTTATAACTTCGTCTACTTTGTTTTGAAAAGCATCACCATAAGTATTAATTTGTACTCTATTTGTGCCTGAAGTAGCACTCCAAGTTACATTTTGATAACTACTACCATAAAAAGGTTGATTTTGTAATACATCACATTTATCAGCAGCAGTTTCAAATGTTGTCATGTTTATATCTGCTGTTGCTAAACCTTTACCATATTCATCATTTTGTATGTAATCTAAAAAGCATAATGCAGCATTACTAGACCATGCTGTTGTTGTAGTTCTAGGGTCATATACCTTTTTACCTTTAACCTGTACTGTAATTTGTGGAACACCTTGATACATGCCTTTTTTATCATAATCAAAAGCAGCAGCTATATAGCAAATACCATTTAGTTTGTGATTAGCTGACCATGCTTCAGGAATAGATGCTCTAAGCATAGGGTCTGCTGTTTGACTTGTCGCACCATGATGTAAATTAAAAACAAATGAATATCTTAGTGTTGGGTCTGTACCTAAATTACCTGCACTAGAATATTGTACGTCACCTACTTGACTAGCTGTATTCAAAGAACCTGCACCTGATGCAATTTTATCTGACCCAACATAGCCACCACCCTTGTATATCTTGCCATCTAAAATAGAATTACCATCTATCTCAATAGTTCTACCTAGTATTTCTTCACATTCACCTACAGCTAATGCATAAACTACAAATAAGTCTTTTGACCTATTAAACTTAGTATCCATGTAAACTACTTGTGCACCTACTCTTCTAGTTCCATAGATGACTGGTATCTTGCCACCAGCAGCAGTTTTGTTAGCCATTATGTCTTGACCTTTAGCTAACATTTGTCGTGCTTGTAAGAAGCCTTTAACTCCTACTGCTAATGTTGCAATAGTTCCTATAAATTTTAATGCTTTAAATGCTTTAGTGGCTTTTACAGCACTAGCAAACCATTTTAATTTACCTAGAAATCCAATTTGCAACATCTAAGAACCCCACCTTACATCAGATTTGGTTTGTGTAGCATATTCTAATCCTCTATCACCTGAATAAACTGACTGTTGAGATTCATCTGAATAATGTCTGCCTTTAGTTAAGTTCCAATTTGCCCAATGTGATGCGACTGTCATAGATAGTGTTGTATCTTCTATTGTTTCCTGTATTGATACATTTCTTATATTGCCAGTAAAATAATTCACCGCACCAACCAAATCTTCATTAGCATCAAAATACGCTATATATATTTCTACTTTAACACCTGTAAATGCACCATCTTGTACAAGACTTCTTACTTGGTCAGTTACATTTGAAAATAATAAATTAATTTCATTGACTTCTAATTGACCTGTTTCTGTTGTTGAGTCTACAGATAGAAAAGAACCACCAGCTTCATAAGATTCTGAGTTGTAAGTAACATCTCTATAAAAATCTGTAAGCCTTATGACTGTAGATAGATTTAATTCTACTAAAAAAGCTATCTTGGTTTGTTGTGCAGATACTTGTGTTTGTAGGTCAGTAGATAAACTTCTTGGCATTACTCAATAACCTCTCTAACATCAAATGAAATACTGTAAAAACCATTTGCATCTGTTGAATACATTATTTCATCATTTTCAAGATAAACCTTAAAAAGAGGTTTATTAACAGTTACAGCTTCATTATCGGCTAGAGCAGATACTAAGTTAGGCAGGATATTAACAGTTGCAGAACCACCTGATGCAGTTACTTCGTCTTGCACCATGTAAACTTTTGAATGACTAGCAAATTGTATTAAATCACCTGCTCTTAATGCATGGTTGGTATGTGAAAAACCATCCATAGGTATTGCACTTGTTCCAACTGTTTGTGCACCATTTACTAAAATATCAGTTTCAGTATGGCTATTTCCTTTATTATTTAAGGGTGCAGTTATATCAAAGTTTTCATAACCGCCTTTTTGTTTGGATAAAAATGCAAATATTTCTTGTGCTTTTAATTGGTCAACTGGTGGCATTTGAACTGTAAATGAAAAGTATTGTGCACCTATTTGTCTTGCTGATTTTTTACCTGATAGTGTTTGATTTAATAATATAGGTCTATTGTCTTTAAATTGTAAAGCTCTAAAATTTGGGTCTGTTGGAAAAGTTCCTGCCATTATACTATCCCCATTTTGCCTTGATTATTCATGGCATTGTTTATTATTTGTGTTATTAATCCTTTTCTTGATGCAAGTAATTGGTCAAATCCTGCTGCATCTACTGTTGATACATTAAAGTTTACTGTAGGACTTGCAGTTTGTATTTGTGTTGCAGCACCACCCATAGCTTCTAGTTTGCCACCAGTTAAATCTACTGATGCACCTGTTCCACCTTGAAATGACTCAGTAAAACTAGTTATACCACTTTGTACAAAACCTACTAAATTCTTGACTAAATATATTTGTATTAATTCATTAATAACTGCTCTTGCTACATTAGTAGCTAAGTTTTTAAAGTCTAAAAATTCTTTACTTGTAAAATCAAAGAAGTTTGTAAATGCATTTGTTAATTGTCCTTCTACCGTTTCTGCAAAAGTTTTAACTATAGCTATATTTTCTTTTATAGAATTATTAACTGCATCAAATTTAGTAGCAGCAAAAGCATCCTCAACAACACCTGTTAATTCTTTTGTTTTTGTAAGTAGTGCTATTTGTTCTTCTAATCCTTTTTTTCTTTCTTTATTTGCTTTGAGTTCTTCAGGTGACATTTTTGCAAATATGTCATTTTCTAATACAAATCCGCCTGTTTCTTGTACCTCTTTAATTAAATCAGTAACCCTATTTAATTCGCCTTGTAATTCTGCTAATGTTTTCTTTCTATCAACTAATCCTAGTAAATCTAAAAATTCTAAAACTGTTGTAGATACTGATACAAATGCTTTTTGTAATGGTAATAATGTTGCTCTTTTTAGTTCATTCATAGCATCATTAAATATTTCTGCTTGTCTTATAGAATCTTCAGGTATAACACCAGTTGCAGACTCAGCTAATTCCTTCATAGCTTCTGCACCATCTTTACCCATTACAGCAAGTTTTACACCTGCTCTACCCATAAGATCAGCTAAAATAGCATTTTTCTCAAACTGGCTACCTACACCATCTAATGCTTCAAATAATTCTACAAATACTTCTTCTGCACTTTTTACAGTACCATCTGTATTTTTAACTTGTACGCCTAGTTTCTCTAAAGTTCTTCCTGCTTCAGTTGTTCTTAATTGTGCTTGACCAACCATCTTGGTGAAGTTTTGCATACCTTTGTTGAATTCTTCAGTAGCAAGACCTGACTGCTGTGCAGCAAATTGATATTTTTGTAAGAATTCTGTAGATACACCAATAGAATCAGATACTTTACCTATACTATCTGCTAATGCTAATGTTTCTTTACCAAACAAAGCTAATTGTCTAACAGCAAAAACACCTGCAAAAGCACCTGCAAGTTTTTTCATAGCAACTTGTGTGCTGTTTATATTTCTATTAACAGAACCAAATGCACCTTTAGTTTGGTCTTTAGCGGTAATTCTAAATTTATAATCAGTTGCCATGTTTCATTTGCCTATTCTTTTCTTCTAAGTATGCCATCCATCCAGTAAATTCAGATAAGGACATTTTATTTTCTAGTTCTTCAACTGTAACATGTAAAAGTTCAGCTAAATAATATTTTGCAAATAATTCCTTATCTTCCGCTACTTTTTTCTTTGTTCATCTACAGTTGGTGTAGACATGATCTCAGTAGCTAATCTAGCTAATACATCTTTGTCTACATTGTTCATTAAAGTTTGTTTATCAGATAAATCAAACACCTTATTGCCTTCTTCATCAAGTGCTTTATAAATTAAGCAATAAGCCATTAATGCAACATCATCATCTTTTGCAAATTTTTGCAATTTAGACATTTCTGCTAACGTTAATGGCTTTGCATAAATTTTAACCACTTCATTCTCATCACTCCATTCAGGTACTTCAATACATTTAATTTCTAAAGTATTAAAGTGTTCTTTTGCTTTATCAATGAGTTTCATAGTTATACTGTTGTGCTAGTAATGCCACCTGTAAATTGTACATTTATTGTTGCTTCTACTAAGCCATCAAATGCACCTGTCCTTGTTATACCTGTTACTAAAGCAGTACCAGTATAATAAGTATCACCTGCAGTATCGCCTTCAGGATAAAAGTTAACAGTAACACTTGCACCAATAGTTAATGCATTTTGTGCTGTATCAGTTTCATCCCAGTAGACATCAATAGTACCTGTACCATCTGTTAAAGATGATTCATATGATCTAGCTGTGTCACCCATAGTAGTAGATTCAATAGTTGCAGCAGTCTCCTCAATTGAGTATGACCTAATTTCTGCGATTGCATCTGACCCTACTTTAACAGTACCTTCGCTACCTTTATGTATCGCCATTTTCTACCTCTTTTTTAGATTTTTTAGAAGATGATTTAGATTTAGGTGCATCTTCCTTCCACCCTTTACTTAAATAATACTCAACCTGTGTAGGGTGAGCAATTACAGTAATCTTACCATTTGGACTAATTAATTTCATAATTATCTCCTATTAAACTGCCACATCAGGATTAGTTTCCTGTACATAGTAGTTAGTTAAAAAAGTTAGTGAAACATAACCTAATGGCTTTTCTGCTTCACCATTAAAATCAATTTCAGTTGATTCTAAATAAGTATCTTTTGCTAAACCGCCTAATGTTCTATCTGCTGCTATAGCTTCTTCTACTTCTTTGCTTATTGTATCAATAGTATCGTCAAAGTTACTAGTAGCTTTTGCATAGCCTTCTACAACTACAGCTAGTTCTCTACTCATAACTCTATCTGTACCTATAACAATAGGCTCGGATGATTCTGATTTAGTATAGATAACTAATGCAGGTAGCTTTGTATTTTCTATAGGGTAAACTCTTGATTCATAGACATTAGAACCAGTAGTTGTTAAACCTGTTAGTGTAGTACCAAAATATTCTCTTATTTGTTGTCTCACATGATTTGCCATTACACTTCCTCTAACATTAAAGCAGTAAATCCAGTTCTATCTTTTTGCACATTAATTATAGTGTAGTTTTGTGCTGCTTTTAGAATATTACCATGTATATCTGTAACTGCACTAACATTTAGTAAATCACCGTATGCTACATTAGGCATATCTACACTTCTACAATATGCAATAGGTTTAAGTGCTTCTACACCAGTACCTAAATCTTGTTCTGTGTATTCATTATTAAGTATTATTATTATATTAGTAGATACACCACCTCTTATGTAGACTGCATCTAAGCCATGACCATATTTAGTATCTAAATATGCCAACATATCTTCTTCAGTTTCTAACATGTACTGTGACATTATTGTTCCTCTAAGACTAGTTGTACTAAGCCTGTATTATCAGGCTCTACAGTAACAACTAAAAATGTTGTTTCAGGTACTAACGTATTACCTTTGTTAGTGGTTATTGGATGTACTAATATTTTGTCACCTTGTGATATATAAGGTGCATCTGTAGCCTTTATTATTGCTCTTGGTTGATATCCGTCAACTGGTACAGTACCCCCTGCAATACTAAAGTATTCTTGATCTATAATTAAATTAATTGAGTATGCATTACCTGAATCTATATCTACCCAAGTATCTATAAGTGCTGTTCTGTTATCCCAAAGGTTATTCTGTATTTCTGTAAAAACACCTGTAACCCCATGACCAGTTATAGTGTCTACATAAGAGTTAAAATCTGCAGCACTTTCTAAAGGCATTATTTTTTGGCTCTTTTCTTAACTGGTTTAGTTTCAGATTTTTTTAAACCTACACTTCTATTTGCTTTTTTTGGTTTAGCAGTTTCTTTGTAAAGTTCTGCTTTTTTGTTTGACACAAGTGCATAACCTTGTGCAGCGTCTAACTCTACAATATCACCTACATAAACTCTTTGTTTATTAGCAATAGTATCTCTCAAAATTATATATTTTTTCACTTCATTAGTGGTGGGGCTTTTCACCCCACCGTTTTTAGTAGTTAACATTAACCGTCATTACCTAGACAGAATGAAACTGCATTTCTAACAGCTACATCTATCATTTGAATACCTACTACTCTAACTGTTCCTGAAGAAGAATTAGTGTAAGGGTCTACAATGATGTCTAAACCACCGAAGAATCCTACTAATAGGTCTGAGAAGTTACCAAAGTAATGATCACCTGCTGTTGGTTGATTAGAAACAACTACATTATAGTTATTTACTCTACCGTCTCTATCAACAACAAATTGAGCAGTACCAGTAGCTTTTTCAGTTGTTTTTAATGTTCCATAGTCATCTGCTCTCATAATGTAAGAGAGATTTCCTAATAAAGCGTTATCTACAGCAACTTGGCTTTCCATATTTACAGTTTCAGCCCATGTTGGGTTAGCACCTGCAAATGTTACAGTATTAATACCTGAAGTATTTTTAATACCTGTTGGATTACCTGATGTGCCTGAACCTTCTAAAGCACCATCATCAATAGCTAAAGCCATGCTTTGTGCTATGTCATTTCTGATTAAGTTTTCAACATCTAATGAAGACTGAACTAAAAGTTGTCTTGTTACGTCTGTAAAGCAACCTAAAGTTTTAGGTGACATTGTTACGCTTCCAATAGTCATTTCTGACTCAGCAACAGCAGTTCCTTCGCTTGATACGAAAGCAGCAGTAGAAGAACCAGTTTTCTTCGGAATTTTTACGTCACCCTGAAGTCCTCTGAGTAATGTTGCCCCTGCAGCCATTACAGAAGATGAATTTCTTAATGCATCAATAAAGTCTCCACCTCTAAAGTCTTGACCTACTAAACCTGCATCATCAGTTGTGTTTAAGTCTCTTTGTGACCATTGTGCTAATACTTCAGGTGGTAGCATAAGACCTTGTGTGCTTCTACCATATGCTTCAGCAGCAGCAGCAGAACACTCAAACTCAAAAGCAGCATCAGCTTGTGCTTTTCTATCTGATGGATTTGCTAGTGCGTTTATACCTCTTACTAAAGAGAATCTCTTTAGTTCTTTTTTGCTTAAACCAATATCATTTGGAGTTTCTAGTGGTTGACTAGCAATAGTTTCTAGTAATTCACCTCTAAATTCTTCAATTGTTTTGTGTTCAGCAATTGCTTTTGCAGCTAAGTCTTTTTGATTGTGTCTTTCAGCTAACTTATAAATCTCTTGTGAGTTTCTTTTTAATTCAGCTTTGACTTCTTCAGCAGATTTAGCTTTAACTTCGTCTAAATTGACTTCGTTATCCATTTTAATCTCCTTAAAAGATTGAGAACGACCAACACCAACAAGTCTGCTTTGATCTGCAGGAACAGACACGCTAGATACTTCCATAGGTGTCCATGCTGCTCTATAGCTAACTTCTTTAGCATCTTTCATTCTCATAAGTTTATTTACACGATATCCGACTGAAATATTCATTCGTATACCATCCTTTACATCTTCAAACACTTCTGAAGCAAGTCGACTTTTACCAAATCGAACTACAGCAATTGTCCTTTTAGCTGTTTCATCTAGTCTGAAATCTTCTATAACACCAATTTGTTTTGTCATGTCATGATCCAAGAGTAAGGGTGCACGTCCACTGTTAATAAACTCCATGTTTATGTCTTCAGCTTTGTGACTCAATATCTCTAAACCAAATGACCTTTCAACTGGTTCCTCTGAAGAAACACCGATTCTTACTGTTCTTGTTTCTTCATCTATAAATTTTGCTCTTGATAAATCTATGTTTCTGTACTTCATAGGCATGTCTACAACCTTTCTATCTTCATCTTCATCATGATAAGGTCTTTCAGCTTCAGTTTCTTCTTCAACTTCTACTTCTTCTTCATGCTCTTTTGCAAACTCAACAATTACAGATTCATCTGTTTCGCTTACGTTTAATATATGTCTATCTTCTTTATCTTTCATAGATTTTTCCTCTTTTTTTAATTTTTCGACAATTCGTTTTGACCATGTATAACCTGCATCGCCACCCCAAAGTGCCCAAGCTATCCTACCATTTGAGGGATAGCCATCTTCACCTGCACTAAACCCTTCAGCTTGTTTGTCAACTTCATGTCTGCTAAAAAAACTATACATTCTTTTAACAGTATCATCTGATAGATTCTCACCTGCTACAATCTGTCTTGCTCTTACAGCACCTACTCTTGTACCACCTCTACCAAATTCCTCTCTCCAGTCTAAACCCTTTTGTGCTTCAGACTTCATACCATCAGTAGGTCTAGGCATCGTCTTCACCACCTTCTATTTTAGGCTCAACTGGTATCTTATTAGCACCAAATGGTTGATAAGCTAATTCTATATCATATTCTTTAGCTAATTCTACCTCTTTTTGATGTTGTTCAAATAATTCCTCAACGTCTCTACCATAATTAGCAGATATATCGCTATAAGTAACTGTTCCATTTTGTAGTCCTATTACATTAGCATTCATTTCTTTTAATGGGTCAATCCAAGCAAAATTTCTTGGTATATATGTAACTGATGATCTAAATTTTTCTACTTTTTCTATAGGTAATGATAAATAGCCTGTAGATATAGCCATTTCTAACCATTCGTTAAATATAGGCTGTATCATGTGTTCAACCATAAACTGTTGCCATATTTGAAAAGTGCTTCTATCTTCTAAAGCACCTTGTCTTATAGAAGAATAGTTGACTGATGTTAAATCGTTGCTTAAAGCATGATAAGAAATGTTAAGACCTGATGCTATGCTTCTTAATACGCTAGATGTAAAGCTGTCAAAAGCACTTGTTGGATGTTGTGGGTCAAATGATTGAAACGATACTCCTGCAGGTAACTGTTCAAATGTTCCTGCATTTGCAGTAGTTACTGGATTATAAATATCCTCGTATTCACCATCACCCACATAACCTTCGCCATCAGGTGAAGTAAAAAAGCCCATTTTACTTGCTGCTGTTCTTGCAGCTACTATTTCTGCTTCTAAATATGCATTTAATTGCTTAACATTCGCCATAACAGTAGCAATACTGCTGACTCCTCTAGTTTGTTCTGCTCTTGATGGCATATAAAGATGGATTATCTCATTTGCAGGTACTCTTATGTGCTCATTTTCATTTAAATATGTCTTATCAAACGGGTGTCTCTTATAAATATGATAAGCAACTGGTTTGTCATACTTATCTACTTCTACACCCATCTTTATCTCATTACCTGTCTTAGCATCATGTCTATTTAGGTCTTCATCTAAATGATCTGCTTCTAAAAACTGTATTTGAAAGCCAAATGGTGAATCAGGCATTTTTAGTTTCCTAATTAGCACTTCACCGTCTCTAGCTAGTGATTCTATAGCTATTTTTTGACAATCTAAGAATGATAATCTTCCATTAGCTGTGCAATTGCCCTTTTTTGTCCATTCTTTCCATGCTGACTCAATTAGTTTATTGGCTAAAATGTCTAATTTGCCACCATTTACTTCATCATCAAGTCTAACTTTAGAACTAACTCTAATTCCTGCTTTACCTATAACATTAGATATCATTAAATTTAGATATCTTGCTATATGTGAGTCATTTCTAGCTAATTCTCTTGCTCTATCTCTTAAAACTCTAAGATTGTCTTTGATTTCTGCATCTGCTGATGCTGAACTTGTTATAAAATCTGCAAAAAGTCTGCCAGTATTTGCACCCGCATAACTTCTTTGCATCTTAAACTTCTTTTTTACTGTAGGTTTAGCACCTAAGTTAAATATTCTGTTGTACCATGCCATTTTATGTGTAACTTGTTGGATTTATTGTTTTTTGTGAACCAAACTTAACTTTTATTGTATTTCCTGAGCCTTGACCATTAGCTATTCTCGCTTGTTTCACTTCTTTGTTATATTCTGCTTGATATCTGTCTTTTAAGGTAAATAATTCGTCAATTGACATTCTTGAAAGTGATCTTCCTGCAATAGACATAGAACTTTGATCCATAGTTGCTCTATTTTCTATTACAGCTTTAACAGCATCTAACACAATCTTTGCATGACTTCTAACTGAAGCACTAGTAGTCGCATAATTGTCTTGAATTTCTGTAAAACCTTCAGATAGTTTTACTCTAGCTGAATCTGATGATCTTGTTATGTACTCTACCCAGTTATATTCGCCTTTTGTATAACTTGTAGTGTCACTTGTAGAAATAATATATTCATCAGATACTTCTGTTGCAGTTAAAGTAAAATTATATGCAGTAGCACCATCAATTAAATTAAACTCATAAGATAATGAATAATCTGCTGTAGGATAATCAGTAGCTAAGTTGTCTTTTTTCCATGCCCAAAAATCACCTAGCTGTAAAACAGCAGGTACATTTGTAGGATAATTAGTTGAATCAAATTTGTTGCTCAAACAAAAACCTCATTAAAGTTAGATATATCTTATCTAATACTAAGGGTATCTGTGCAAATTTGCAATAACCTAACAAGAAATATTAATATTTCCATGAAGTCGCAAAGTTTTTACGATTAATACCTTTTTTTGCTTGTTTTACTCTATTTACATCAGGCTCACTAGCATTACCTGTTAATAGTCTTTGTTCTAGTATGTCAAAGTTAGGATTTAGTATGTATGCAGCAGCTAAAGCATAACAAATGGTGTCTAGTGCTTCGTTTCTCTCTCTTATTTGTTTCCAGTATAAAGTTTTTCTACCTTTTATAAATTTAACAAATCTTTGTTCTGCTGTAAGTTGATTAAAGTATTCTTCATCTACTGTTGATGGAAAGTGTAATGTAGAGTAACCATATTCTGCTGCAAGTCTTGAATAAATAACTTCTTTTGCAGAATCACTACCTACTGGATATAAAGTGTTATTTTCTTTACCCACTTTACTAGGTCTACCTACAACTGTCTTACCACTTTGCGATTGACCCTTAACTGCAAAGATTCTTCTACCTTTTTTATTTTTAGTGAAAGCATAGACCATTTGTGTTTGGAATCCTGAATCTATAGTAGTACATGCAATATTCATCACTCTACCTGAATGTGTTTTAAATCTTGTAAGCAGATATTTGTCTAATTGATTCCAAACATCTTGTTGACCAGTAGAACCGTATAGTATTTTGTATTCTACAACCCACATTTCATAATTGTGTGAAAATGCTACTACTTGACACTCTAATCTGTTTTTTTGCACATCTACACCACAAGTGAGCACTAATGCTTCATCAGGTATAGTTTGTTCATCATAGCTTTCACGTCTACCTAGTAAACCTGCTGCTTCAACTGCTTCTTCAGGTTCAGGTTGCCATGTCTCGCCTAAAGATGTGTTAATAAACGTTTTTAACATTTCAGGTTGCTTTTTTGCTTCTAAAAAGTTTTCTGCCATAGATGCCCACGTAGAAAAGACTGAATAGAGTTCATTTAAGTGAAATCCTGCTGTTTTGCCAGTTTCTTTAGTTGCTCTCCACTCTCCATGCTTTAACATCCAGTATTTCTTTGATTCTTCTATGACACAACCATTTTCACATGAATATATAGCAGTTTCAGGTTGATCTTCTTCCCATATTACATTTGACCACTTTAAAGTCTGCATTTTGTTACATTCAGGACATGGCACATAGTAATAGCGTTTGTCTGATTCTTCAAAAGCTGCTTCTATTCTAGATAATCCTTGTATTGTAGGTGTGCTGCATAAATAAATCTTTCTGTTGAAAAATGTTTGAGTTCTTTTACTTGCAAGAAGTATAGGGTCTCCTTCACTACCAACACTTGCTTCCATTCTGTCAACTTCATCAACACAAAGTATTCTTACTGCTCTACTTGCAACTGAAGCTGCGGAGTTACTTCCTACCATGTTTAAAGTAGTTCCACCTATAAACTTCTTAGATAAAACAGTGTTTGATGAATCTTTACTTTTTACTTCATTTAATCTTGCTCTTAGAACTGGTGTGTCTCTCAGCATGTTTGCTAGTTTTTCTTTGCTGTATGCTTGTGCCATCTGTAAAGTAGGTTGCATAACTAATATTGGACTAGGTTGCATGTGAATGTAATAACCAACAACATTATTAAGAATTTCAGTTGCACCAACCTGTGCAGACTTCATCCAAACTATTCTTTCTATATTAGGGTCGTTGAAAGCATCCATAATTTCTTTTTGATATGGTGCATAGTCTGTTCTGTATTTTCCGCTTACTGCTGATGATTCAGGTGATAAATACCTATATTCATCTGCCCACTCACTTATCTTTAGTTGTGTTGGTGGTCTCCACAGCTTTTGTACTTTGTTCAGTACGTTCTGCATATTCTGTTGGTATTCCATCGCTAGATAACTCCTCTAATGCTTCGTATATCTCTTTTTGTATTAAATCACGTCTTTCGTTGTAATCATTAGCACCTGCAACTCTATGTGCTAGATTATCAGGTATATTTAAAAATTTAGCATGTGCATTTGATACTAATGAACTCCATGTACTCTCTACTAGGTTTGCAGGTATTAATCTACCTTCTAACTGGTTTACTTCTAATTCTGCTTTATCTGCTTGAAACTTTTTAAGTCTCGTTGTTTCTTCTACGATATCACCCTTAGTTCCACTCTTTTTAAAGTGATTAGCACTTTTTCTAAGATGATTTATGTATTCTATTCTGCATACGTCTAAATCTACTGGTGATCTACCTTTTTTTATTGTAAATACGCCCTTTTTAACGAGTTCTCCGACTGATTGGGGGCTCATCCCCAAATGTTCTGCTAATTCCTTCTGCGTAGCCATACGTTAGCTTAAATAAGGTTGATTTTTCAAAGGTCGTGCTAAAAAAATAAAAAAATCGCAACC
>Ga0129324_10001070_pt1 | contig 18236 bp, 12 predicted proteins | sample CPBDNA_7_FD_96879 | JGI IMG/M metagenome (GOLD analysis project Ga0129324, IMG submission 96879) | Freshwater to marine salinity gradient microbial communities from Chesapeake Bay, USA - CPBay_Spr_15_0.2_DNA | ecosystem: Environmental > Aquatic > Marine > Coastal | place: USA: Chesapeake Bay... | reverse complement strand
CTCAAGGCTAAGTGGACACCAGAATTGGGTCAAGACCTCAATGCTTACCACAACCTTGATGCAGAAGTTGAACTTACAAGCATCCTTTCTGAGCAGATCGCTCTTGAGATCGACAGAGAGATTCTTGAAGACCTTATCAAAGGTGCTACTGCTGGAACTCAATACTGGTCCCGTCGTCCGGGTCGTTTCTTGATCAGAGACACTGGTGCTCCAATCAGCCAAAGCCAAAACGAAAGCTTGCTTGGTGCAGACTTCACTGGTACTGTTTCCGAATGGTACGAAACTCTTGCTGAAACCATCAATGATGTATCGGCACAAATCCACAGAAAGACACTTCGTGGTGGCGCAAACTTCGTTGTTTGTTCCCCAGAGGTTGCCAACCTTCTTGAGTTCACTGCTGGCTTTAGAGCAAGCGTAACTCACGATGCTGACCGTGGATCTGTCGGTGCTGTTAATGTTGGATCGTTGAGCAAGAAGTTTGACGTATATGTCGATCCTTACTTCCCAAGAAACGTTATTCTTGTCGGACGTAAAGGTGGATCATTCCTCGAAAGTGGATATGTATATGCGCCATATGTACCGCTTCAGGTAACTCCAACCATTTTCGGTGTCGAGGACTTTGTACCTCGTAAGGGTGTCATGACCCGTTACGCTAAGAAGATGGTTAGACCTGATATGTACGGTCTTGTTATTTGCCAAGATATGACTGGATAATTCCATTAGATCTTAGCTAACGCAAAGAGCCTCGTCATTCATTTGGCGGGGCTTTTTTGTTTTCTATTGCTTTAACTCTCGTAAACAACTAATTACTATGATACAACTGTGTCGAGGAGATTAAATGAATGGCTTATCCAACCTTAACACCAGCAAGCACAACTAGCGTTTCAAGATTGCCAGTAACTGGAACGGTTGCCAATGTTAACAGTGCAGACAATCCGCTTCCATATGGAGTTTACATAGACCATGCTAGAACTGAAGCAGCACTTAATGCTTTTAAAGCAGGTGCGGCTGATCAAGTAACTTATGTTTATAAAAAGCTCGGTGGTGATGTTCTAGACATTGAGATTACAGAATATCAGGTTTATGCTGCTTATGAAGAAGCTTGTCTTGAATATTCATACCTTGTTAATGTTCATCAAGCTAAAAATGTAATAGGAACAGTTCTGGGATCATCAACTGGATCTTTTGATTCTGATGGGGAATTAACTTCTGGGCATGCCCTTAGTGGTTCTGAAATTGCTTTAAGGTACCCAAAGTTTGATTTCCAGCATGCCAAAACAATAGGAAATTCTGTATCAACAGAGGCTGGTATTGGAGGGGCAAAGCCAATATATTCCGCATCACTAGATGCTACTGTTGGTCAACAAGATTACGATTTACAAAGTATTATTAGCAATACTTCTTTAACAGATACAGACAGTCCATTCTATGGAAAACTTGGTGCTACTGGAGACAAAAGAGTTACGATTAGAAAAGTATACTACAAGACTCCTAATGCAATGTGGAGATTCTATGGATACTATGGCGGCTTGAATACCGTAGGCAACTTGTCTTATTACGGACAATACTCAGATGATTCTACATTCGAGTTAATCCCAACTTGGCAGAATAAAGCACAAGCGATGGCATTTGAAGACTCGATCTACACTAGAACATCTCATTTTTCTTACGAGATTAAGGACAATAAATTAAGATTGTTTCCAAAACCTTACACTAGTGGACCAACAAAATACTGGGTTGAGTTTACATTAGAAGAAGATCCTTGGCAATCAACAAGTGGTCTTGCGGATGGTGTAGTTGGCGTGAATAATATGAATACACTCCCATTCGAGAACATTCCATATGATAACATTAACTCTATTGGTAAGCAATGGATTAGAAGATTTGCTCTTGCTCTTTCAAAAGAGATGCTCGGATTAATCAGAAGCAAGTTTGCAACTATTCCAATTCCAAATGAAAGTGTTACTTTGAATGGTCCAGCACTTGTATCAGAAGCTAAAGAAGAACAAAATGCCTTAAGGGATGAGTTGAAGACAGTATTGGATGAGATGACTTATCCAAAACTTGCAGAACAAGACGCTCAGGTAAGCGATTCAGCACAAACAGTATTAAAGAATATTCCACCTTCACTTTTTGTAGGATAAGATAAATGGCAAACAACAAATGGTCACAACCCGCAGCACCTCCTCCTCCCTTATTTACTGGGGAGAAAGAGCGCAATCTCGTCAAGCAGATTAATGATGAGATTATTGAGAGGGTCATAGGTCAAACAGTCCTTTATTATCCCATAAGTCTTGAAAAAACTAACTTTCACCCTCTTTATGGTGAGAGTATACAAAAGAATTTCTTGCCACCTGTTAGGGTGTATGCTTTGATCGGATGGGAAGGACAAGAATCAACAAACACTTCTTATGGAGTAGATAAAAGGTCAAACATCAATATTTACTTTCACAAGAGAAGATTGACAGAAGATCAAGATCTGTTTGTAAGGGAAGGGGACTTTATTTTATATGGGCAGTTTCATTATGAAATTGTTACCCTAAATGAGCCAAAGCGATTATTTGGTCAAGTAGACCATAAATATGAAATAGCAGCAACATGTAAGAGGGCAAGAAAGGGAACTTTTGATGCTTATTGAGGCTTGATTAATGTCTAATTTTAGAAACGGAAAAGAAAACAAAAATTATACAGGCATACCAGAAGACCAACAAAACAAGATAGAAGATCTTAACTTTGCGCCATCTACGCTGGAGACTGTAGATTATGCTATTTTTGATTTTATAAATGAAGAACTAGATCTAAAAACGACTACCAACAAAGGGGTCGAGAAAGTACCAGTTATATGGGCATCGGCAGAGAGATCCTATCAAGTCAAAAATAAAAAGGAATACAGAGACAGCGAAGGTTTGGTTATTTTTCCTGCGATTACGATTGAAAGAGTTAATGTTGTAAAGGACTTATCAACAAGAGGTGCATATTATGGTGATATGTTCCCGTTTCAAACTCAGCCAGAAAAAGGCGGATCTCTTGTAATCGCAAGAAGAATTAAGCAAGATAAGACATCAAATTTTGCTAATGCAGATGCGAATAGAAGATATAATAATACAGTTGCGCCAAAGTTTGTTCGTAAAGCAACTAACAAGGTTGTTTATGAAACGGTGTCTATCCCACCAATAGTCTATGCCGACATAACTTACAGTATCAAACTGAGAACAGAATATCAGCAGCAAATGAATGACCTAGTTCAACCATTCATTACTAGACCGGGAACTATTAATTCGTTTTTAATAAACAGGGATGGGCATAGATATGAAGCATTTATCCAAAGTGATTTTTCTCTAAATAATAACATCAACTCTATGGAAAATGAAGAAAGAAGGTTTGAAACAACAATTCAAATAAAGGTTCTTGGGTATCTTGTTGGCGAGGGTATAAATCAAAAAACTCCAAAATTCTCTATTCGAGAAAATGCGGTACAAGTTAGAATCCCAAGAGAGCACGTTGTGTGGGGGGATGATTTGCCATCATCAGGTCCAAGCGGAACTGGTAAGGAAAATGTAGGAGTGGATGGCAAGTATAGAGAATAATTTTGGACTTTCATAGAAACAAACACTATTTATTAAAGAAATAATATCGTCTTTCTTTTGCGGAAAGACTCAAAGGAGATATTGATAATGTCAGCAAAAGATTTTAAGTTTGTTTCCCCCGGTGTTTTCATTGAGGAAATTGATAACTCGCAAGTTCCAAAATTACCAGTAGCGATTGGTCCTTTAGTAATCGGTCGCTCCAGAAGAGGACCAGCCTTTCAGCCAGTTAGAGTTGATTCTTTTTCTGAATTTGTAACTATTTTTGGAAACCCAGTGGCTGGTGAAGAAGCCAGTGATCTTTGGAGAAGTGGTATGCCAACTGCTCCCACCTTTGCTGCATATGCTGCCCAAGCTTGGCTTAAAAATTCATCTCCTCTAACTTTTATCAGGCTTCTTGGAGACCAATCTCCTGACGCAGAAGAAACAGATACTGCTAAAGCTGGCTGGAAATTGTCGAATGTCGATGTTGCAACTGGAGGTGGTGCTTATGGTTTGTTTATCATCGCTTCTGGTTCTGATGCGCCTGTAGGTGGAAAATACACCGTTGATGGAACATTGGCAGCTATTATTTATTGCACCGGCTCTTCTCCTGCTTTATCTGGTGCTTTTGCAAATGTTGATTTGAATGCTGCTTATAGTGCCACAGATTATGCTACTGCATCGGCAGCTTTGATTACTGCTAAAAATAAAGAATTTACACTTCAAATTTATGACGACAACGGTGGTTCTGGTGTTCCAATTGAAGATGTTACAATTAGCTTTGATAGAACAAGTACAAAATATATTAGAAAGGTCCTCAATACCAACCCAACATTAACGAATGTGCAGTTGGTAGATACAAATTCAGCAAATTCTACAAAATATTTCTTGGGGCAAACATTTGAAAGAGCAGTTAATGATTTGACTGGAGCAGACAATTATCATGGTTTTATTGCTCGACTTGATAGAGCTTCCTCTGCGGTAACCAACGGGAATGATTTCAAATTTCCTACTCAACACGCTAGAACAGGATGGTTCTTTTCCCAAGACCTTAGAGCTACAAATGCCGAAGGCGATATAGCAAACAACGTGCCTTCACCTGTTTTTGATCCACAAGCTCTTAACGGAGTAACAAGGTTGTTTAAATTCCACGGTCTGACTTCTGGTGAAGAAATTCACAGAAATTATAAGATTTCAATTGAAGATCTCAACTATTCCAGAAATGACAATGTTCCCTATGGATCATTTACCGTTGCGATTAGAGATATTAAAGATTCTGACAATGCTAGAAGATATGTTGAGAGATATACAAACGTTTCGCTTGATCCAAGTTCTCCAAATTATATTTCAAAACAAATTGGAGATAAATATAATGAATGGGACAGCGGAACTCGTCGTTTAATTGAGTACGGTAGCTACGACAACCGCTCTAGCATTATTCGTGTAGAAGTTGCAAATGCTGTCGAGCAAAGCCAAGTGGACCCAGAATCACTTCCATATGGAGTGGAGGGACCTATATCCTATGCTCCATTTACGATTTCTGGTTCTGATGGATCATTTACTATTCTCAGTGCTCTTACTGCCGGTGATACAGAAGTCCCAACACCAATAACGGTTGGAGGAAACAACAGTGGTTTGTTTATGGGTCCAGTCCTATTGGGTGTAATCAACAACACTTTCACAATTCAGTATGGGGGACTCGCCGGAAATGGGCCCGATGTGCAATTAACCGCATCGATTACTTTCCCATCTATTCCTCTTAGAGTAAGTGCTTCAGACGGAGATCTTAGCGATCCAACTGAGGCATACTTTGGGGCACAATTCTCTAGGGGAGCGAGCAGCACAGTTTTTGATGAGAGCATGCTAGACATCCTTTATCCTTTGCCAAGACAATCAACTTTTGAAGAAGTCTTTGACGAGCAAGGGTCTCTTTCTGCTTCATTCTTTTTCACTATGGATGACCTCATGATGAAGCAGACAAGCAACCAAGCAACAAATCCGGTTGTCTATTATGCGTCCGGTTCTAGGGCAAGAGGTGACTCCATTACTGCTAGAACAGGATCTTATAAAGCCGTTATTGACAAGGGGTACGACAGATTTACTGCCCCTCTTTATGGTGGGTTTGATGGATTTAACATTACGGAAAAAGAACCTTTTAATCATAGACTTTCTGCTAACAATGGCTCCCTTTACGAAGGGGCATCAGAAACAGAAAGCTCTATGTTTTACTCGGTAAAGAAAACTATAGATATGTTTGCAGATCCAGAATTTATTGAAGCAAATATAATCTCTGTTCCCGGAATTGTCAATGAGGGTCTTACAACTCACATGATTAATGTTTGTGAAGAGAGGGGAGATGCCTTGGCAGTTATAGACCCTCGTGGTGGGTATGTCCCAGCTTCAGAAAACAATCAGAGCGAACAACAAAGAATGACCTCCGGAACTGGTCGTGGTGGAGTTTCCCAGCATGTAATTGAGGTTGGGGATAATATGAGCCTAAGAACACTCAATTCAAGTTACGGGGCAACTTATTATCCTTGGGTTAGAATTTCAGACACTATCACAGGAAGACAAATCTGGGCACCACCTTCAATTGCTGCAATCGGGGCAATGTCATTTTCTGAAAATGAATCTGCACTTTGGTTTGCACCAGCAGGCTTTAACAGAGGCGGTCTTACTGGGGGCGCAGCCGGAATTCCAGTTTCAAATGTTAGGCAAAGATTAAACTCTAAAGAGAGAGATTTCTTATATGAAAGAAGCATCAATCCAATCGCTTCTTTCCCAAATGAGGGAATTGTAATTTTCGGTCAAAAGACACTTCAAGTTACACCTTCTGCTCTAGATAGAATTAATGTGAGAAGGTTGATGATCTTTGTGAAGAAAGAAATTTCAAGAATTGCGGCACAATTACTGTTCGATCAAAATGTTGAACAAACTTGGTCAAGATTTACAGGACAAGTTAATCCATTCTTGGACAACATCAAGAACAACTTCGGTCTTGACGACTTCAAAGTCATCTTGGACGAAACAACAACTACACCAGACCTTATTGATCGAAACACTATCTATGCAAAGATCTTCTTGAAGCCAACTAGGGCTGTTGAATTCTTCGCAATCGATTTTGTGATTACAAACTCTGGTGCAAGTTTCGAGGATTAAAAATAAATTAAACTACTATTTATAGTATAATAAGGAAACCATAAGAATGGCACAGAACTACGGACCTAAATTTTGGGCTAATATAACAGCCGAACCAAAAAGAAAGTATAGATTTGTTTTAAATCTTGCAGGCATCGATGCTTGGGTAATTACAAAAGTAGGTAGACCAAGCTTTAATGTAACTGAAACAGAACACACTTTCTACAACCACAAATTCTACTATCCGGGAAAGGTGGAATGGCAAACTGTTACTTTCAGCCTTGTTGATCCAATCGCTCCTGATGCCACATATTACTTAATGGGTATTCTTGGTGCCTGTGGATATAATTTACCTCAACAAAACAACTATACTTCTATTTCAAAACAAAAAGCTGTTGAAATTCTTGGAGAAGTTAAAATCAAAGCAAAAAATTCTGAAGGTAAAGATGTTGAAATATGGACCCTTAGAAACGCTTGGGTTAAGAATGTGACTATGGGCGACTTTGAATATGCTTCTGACGATATGTTGCAAATGGATATTGAGCTTCGTTACGACTTCGCAAACTATAACAGTATTGCGGCTGGTGGCGCAAAAGCTCCGATACAAGCAACCTCTGTTAAGACAAGTGTGACTGGAGAAAGTATTTCTGATGGTTATGGAAAACTTACTAACAAAACAGCATAAAAATTTAACAAAAAAACAAAACTACACTATAATTAAGACATAAACAAAAAGAGGTTTTTATGTCATCCAGAAACAATCAAGATAGATTCGGATCATCAGAATTAACTGATGATCCGATCCCAGCAATAGTAGAACAAACACAGCCAACTTTAAATTTTACAGTTCCTGTTGAGGTAGTGGATCTGCCATCAAGGGGTCAATTCTATCCCGAGGGGCACCCACTTCACAATCAAGAAACTGTCGAAATCAGACACATGACAGCAAAAGAAGAAGATATTCTCACTAACAAGTCCTATATTAAAAATGGAACAGTATTGAATAAACTGATAGATAGCGTTTTGATTGATAAGTCAATCAATGTTTCTGATTTATTAACAGGAGATAAATCTGCCATTCTTGTAGCAGCGAGAATTTCTGGATATGGGGAAGAGTATGCTGCAAAAATTCCTTGCCCCTCTTGCGGATCAGTTGCAGAGTTTGAGTTTAATTTAGAAGAAGCAAAAATTGTAAATGATCCAGATGAATGCCCGTTGGTACAAGATGGCACAATTACTAAAACAGCTAAAGGAACTTTTCTTTTTGCATTGCCAAAAACTAAAGTTACAGTTGAAGTTAGACCACTCTTTGGCACAGACGAAGCAAAGATTTTAAAAACAAATCAAATGCGCCAAAAAAATAAAATGCCAGAATTAACACTTAGTGAGCAAATGAAAATGTTTATCGTGTCTGTTGACGGACAAGACGACAGGGTAACAGTCTCTCAGTTTGTTGAAGCTATGCCAGCTATTGATTCTAGGTATTTGAGAAATACATATAAATTAGTAACTCCTTCTGTTGATCTTGCACAGGAGTGGGAATGTCATTCATGTTCTTATAGTCAAGTGCTGGAGGTGCCGTTTACCTCTGAATTTTTTTGGCCTAAGTGATGAATACATAGAGAGTGTATACGAAGAGATATTTCAACTTAAATATCATGGCGGCTGGAGCTTTGTAGAAACATACAATCTTCCAATTCAAATTAGAAGATGGTTTTTAAATAGACTCGGCAAGCAATTTGAAAAAGAAAATGATCAGATAGAAAAAGCAAAAAAAAGTAGAAACCAATAAAGACCATCACCTCTACGGTGATTTGGTCTTTTTTTTATTATTTATAACTATTTATAAAACGGAGGACAAAAACATGAACGATGATCTAGTTGTAGTAGAAATAAACCTTGAACCCGAAACGATTGATGAAGGTTATTTATCTGCTCTTGGCGGTCAGTTACAAGTTTTGTTGAGAACAATGTTTGGTGGAGGCTCTGTTCCTACTAGGATTAGGGGAAGTAGCTCTACCGTATCTTCTTTTGCCAGAGCTTTAGGCAATGAAAAAAGATATATAGAAGCTTTGTCTGAATTCGGACTAACAGATCCAAGAACATTAGGTAACAGACATAAACTAGAAAGAGCAATTGCGGGATTTGAAAGACAAACAGGTATAAAATGGCCCTTCAAGTAGAGGATTAATAAGTGGCGACACCAACACTGCAAGAACAAGAACAATTAATTAAGCTATTACAAAAAGAAGAAGAACTCAGAATTAAAATTCAGAGGGCGAAGGGCGAAGCTGTATCTGATCTCGAAAAAGAAGCTAGGCTTCTGGCGGTGCAGGCAGAGCAGCAAGAAAAACTAATAGAGTATTTGTCTTCGAGTGAAGATATAAGAATTGCGGCTCTTGCTAGCGAAGAAGCATTGTTACAACTCCAACTGAAACGGGGGCAAATCACAAAAGAATCATATGAAAAACAATTTGCTCTGTTAGATTCAATCGTTGGCTTAGATAAGGCTTCGGCTGATGCAAGATTGCAGCAATTACAAACGTCTCAAAAGCTACTCCGGACACAGCTAGACTTAAACAAAGCTATTCAAACAGGTGCAAATGCAGCAGAAGATATGGCTGATTCATTTGCAAGAGCACTAGGTTTTGGTCCAAGTCTTACAAAAAATATCTTAGATGCTGTAGAAGCCGGTGGAAAGCTTTCGGATATATTCGGCAAAGCAGGAGAATCGCTAAAGAAAAATTTCAGTAAAACAGGCGTCATTGCTTTTGCTATCAATAATACGTTTCAAATGCTTAAGCAGTTTGATGAAGTTTTAGCGGAGGTGGCATCAGCAACAGGTCAAGGAACAGCATACGCATCAATTATTGAAAATTCTTTTGACGCAACATCAAGGTTTGGAACAAGTTTGGCAGAGTCAGCAGAATCCTTAACGGCGTTACAGGGTTCTTTTGCTGGCTTTTCAGGCATGACTACTGGTTTTGCTGAAAAACTTAACACATCTGCCATGCTATTGGATAGGTTCGGTGCAGGAGGTGAAGAGCTTGGTCAGAGATTAAACTATCTACAGTTTGTTTTAGGTAAAACCGGAACAGAGCTTATAAAATTCAATGAAGATTTGGTTAAATTCGGGATGGATTTACAAGTTCCGCCAAAAATTATAACTTCCCAATACACTTCTTTAATTCCTAAATTGTCTTTATTTAAAGATGGTGGCACAAAGGCTTTCAAAGAAGTTGCAGCATCCGCTGTATCTATGGGACTGGATGTAAAAAATGGTGCTCAACAATTATTTGAATTAACAGAGCAGTTTATGGATTTTGAAAGCGCAGCAGACAAAGTTGCTAGCATAAATGTTGTCCTTGGCGGCTCTTTTGTGAATGCTTTCGACATGGTTATGGCGGCTTCAAAAGGACCGATAGAACAGGTCAGGCTGCTCCAAGATGCTTTCTCGGCAGCAGGAAAAAGCTTTGATGATATGGGCTTTTACGAAAGAAGGTTCTTGGCAAATGAGTTGGGAGTTAGTTTTGATACTTTGACAAAAATAATGAATGGCCAAATAAAGACAGAGGAAGAAATAAAAACAACCGAAGAGCAAATGGCGGATGCAATGCTAGCCACCGCAGATGTCATGAAAAAGATAAATTCAGCTATTATGGGCTTAACGGCAACTTTGCACCCATTTATAACAGCCCTGACACCTGTTATTAACGCACTGGGAATTTTTATCCAATACGGTGGAGATATCCTATTGATTGCCTATGGGCTGATGACCGCTTTCTCTGCTATGACAATGAGGCTAACGGGCTTAAGTTTGTCAGCAGCAATTACAGGAGATATTTTAAAATATAGATTAGCTATGGGCTTTGCGGCAGTCGGCGCAGCAATGGGAGGATTTTTTCTTGGCTATATATTATTCAACAAGTTTGCTGAAGCGTTTGGTGAAAAAACAACCAAAATTGTCTCCGGAGCACTAGCAATAGCATTTGCGATAGCTGCAATCTATGCTGCTGTTACAGTAGGGGCGTCTGCATTGCCAACTATCGCTGGTCTCGCTGGTCTTGGTGCGGCATTTGGAGCGGGAGCAATGGGAGCATTTGATAAAACCGATATGGTGGGAATGTCTGGTGGAATCGGCGGCAGTTTGCCAAACGTACCTTCATTCTCAGATTTTAAGGCTGGAGACAGTTTTAATGATGCCATTGTGCAAGATGGCATGATTCATCCAATTCCTAGTGAAGATAGAGCAATGACTGTTTTAGCCCGACCCGGAGGAGCGATTGATTTAACTGCTAAAGCATCACAAAGAAGAACAGCTTCAGCAAATCAGCAAAACGAAAATTTAACTCCAATGATGGTGTCAATGTCAAACACTATGGAAAAGTTTGTTTCAACAGCAAACAAGATATTAACAATGGACCAGCCCCCAATTCAAGTAATATCTAAATTAGACGGCAGAACGATAAGTAAAACCGTCGTTCAAAATATTAATAAAGACTTTAACTTAACGACAGATGCAAGAGTTCCAAGCGAAGGTTTTGTCTAGGAGAAAGTAAATGCCATCTAGATCACGAATAAACGAATTATACGGACCACAAACAAAAGATATCCATGATCAGTTTAATGCTATCAAGGGAGGGTATGTTAATTCTGTTTTGGGTCTTGCAAACCAAGGTCTGGTTTTAAAAATAGCATCAGCCTATGATGTAAGCAACCCTATTACGTTCGTGGCATTTATGAATTCCTTTAGTGATACTTTTTCGCAAAACTTTCAAAAAGATGCAGTATATGGAAGAATGGACCCGATTCAAAGTTATAAAAACACAGAAAGAAAGCTAGCAATGAGTTGGAAACTCGTATCTGCTAATCATATTGAAGCAGAAAAAAATATGCTTAACATAAGCGTATTAACAAAAAAAATGTATCCGTCTTATAGTGGCAAAAGAATTACAAGAGCACCATTAATGGCAATAAAATACATGAATATCTTGCGAGATACAGGGGCACCAGCGAGCTTTTTAAGGGGGACAATATCTAGTTTAAGTATAACACCAGATTTAGAATTTGGAGTATTTACTAGTTCCGCTGCCGCAGGAAAGATATTTCCAAAAATAATAGATCTATCAATCAGTTTTGATCCTATACATGCCGGTGTTTTGGGACAAAACACTATGGAGGATCAGCATCTTTATGGTCTTAGATCTAGTGGGCTTGAAATAGGTCTCGCCGAGAATGATGGGGTCCCGCAAGACCGAGATGATGTAGATGAAGCATTTAGTGCATATGGACTGTATCAAAAGGAACAGTTAAATACTATTTTATCAGCACAAAATGATGCTATAGCAAGAGAAGAAAGACCTTGGGAAAGAGTCGGTGATAAGTGGAAAGCTTGGTTTAATGATGAGAAGGAAAATTTTAAACCAGAATGAGGAGATTTTAAATGGCTTCAAGATTTGATAATAGAAATATTTTTGTAAATAGAGATGATATGTATTATAATAAATTTAGAAACCGTGGGGTCAGAAAAGTAGTTCAATATGGCACAGGAGTTATCCTGCCAACTAATGAAGATATCATGTCCAAGTTGACAGTTATTGAGCACAACTGGTCAAGAGGCGACCATTTTTATAAACTGGCGGCTCAATATTATGATGACCCATCCTATTGGTGGATAATAGCTCAGTTTAACCAAATGCCCACAGAAGCCAATATTTCATTTGGACAAAGGATTTTAATTCCAAATCCTATTGAGACTATTCTTTCCTACTACGAAACTAGAGCAGCCTCTAACAGCGTTCCCCGTGGAGGTTATTGATGGCCGAAAGCACCGAAGAAACAACCGCCCCATCTGGAACTCCCGGATCACAAGGTCTTGTTCAGCCAAAAGGCGGCACAGTCCTTGATGTGATGAAAGCCGCTCTGAAAGAAGGCTCAAAAGCGGCTGAAAAAGCGGCCAAGAGAGTACTATCTGGAGACAAAGAAGGGTCCGTTAAAGCTGGCGACACCTCAATCAAAGGTCAACCATCGAGTTATTCAATAGAATACATCAAGGGAATTCAGTCTGCTTTGGTGGCAGATAGTCAACATGTTGATTTAACTCCTTTAAAATTATGTTTTATTCGTGACAATCTAGATAATTTTACCAATTTTTCTACAACAAAAGTTAATCCGACCGGCTGGAAGAATTTTATTTGTTTAGAGGACAACGATATTGCTTCTTTTGTGTCAAAGGTGTTTGGTTATTATGATAGATCAAATAGTATGAGCAATTTTTTGAATTTATCTACAATACAAAAGGCTAAATTATATCCTCATATCGCTTTGTATAAGGTGGATAGAAATAGTAAAATACCAATTATTTTTCCTAATGATTTTAAATCTACTTTTTCTGGAAATCGATCTTATGATTATGGTTTAAAATCTGTAAATTTTGATTTTAAAAATCAAAACCCATTTGGTGCCGGTAGAATTGTTGATGTGAGCATCCAGATGTTTGTGGTTAATGGACATGCATTAGTAGCACAACGAGGTGGCTGGGCACTAACAGATCTATTCCTAAGACCGGGGCAAAACGACCCAGAGGTATATGATCATAAATCTTATGAATTACAGCTAGATTTGGGATATGCTCTGCCGGGAGAAAAATATCTAAATAGTGCGCTAAATGACAACCGCCTATCTTTAATTTTAAATTTAATAGAGTATGATTTTCAAATTCAAGAAAACGGAAACATAATTGTTACAGCGAACTATAAAGCAAGAATAGAAACAACTCTGGAAGATAAATTTGATTATAATATATTTCCATCATCTAGAACTACGACAGGTGTAAAGAGAATAAAAGAGCTTCATGAGCAAATTACAGAACTGAGTGCTGATATTAATAAGAAACAGCAAGAAATCGACAACCTTGAACTGGATATCGCAACAGCAATTGAGCAGGCAGGGGAAGGGTATGAGCCTTTTGATGATAACACAGCTTTGGGTCAGATTGGCAATTTCGCAGTTTCTGAAATAATAGACGGTTTAGCTGATACGGTAGAACAATCCGGATTCGGAGGATCTCAGGATCAGGAAATACGCAAAAAAAGGCTTAGACTTGAAGAAGAAAAGACTAGATTGAGCAATAAAAGAAGTGCCCTAAGAAAGCAAATGGTTGGTACAACAAAATCAAACAAAATAGCAATGTATGGGTCTCTATTAGAAATGTTAGGCGCAACCGGAAAAATTAGAAGTCTTGTGGTGCCAAAAACTAGTTTAGTAATATACGGAGAAGAGTTTGAAAAAATATTGCAAGAACAAATTGACAAAACTATAACAGACTTGGGTATAACTGAGGCGGAAGATATCGTAAGAGCAACAAACGCTCTGAGAGAAAACATAAGAGAAGAGGTCAGAAGAAGTGGCGTTGATGATGGAAAGCTTGAAAGGGTTGACTTTGCACAAAAAATAAAAGAAAAGATGAATGATCTTGGGACAGACGATTATAAGCAAGCAATAGATAAAATAAACTTCAACGAACTAGTCAGCGAAAATCTTCAACCGGAAACAGGTTTCGCTTCCAGTGCGTCTGGAGATTATAACCTCTCGGACCCGTCTCTCTTTAGTCACATTACAGACCTATTCAAAGACGAGGCAGATTCAAAGAAAAAATTTAGTGAGTATGAAAAAATATACTGGTTTTATCTGGGGGATTTAATTGATCTTGCTATGTCAAACAACGATATATCAAAAAAATTAAAAGAAGATAGGCTCGGGTTTGTTCTTGGTCCTCTGGGTATTGATACTCTCCGTGGAGAAGGAGTTAGATTGGCTAATGTTGCTGATATACCAATTACTATGGAGATGTATCAACAGTATTTTGTAAAGAATGTGGTTTCCAAAGATTTGGATGAATATTTTTTACATGACTTTATCAGACATGCAATGTATCAACTCCTTACTCCGTCCCTAAATCAAAAATGCTTTGGAGAAGAAATAGACACAACTGTAAAAATTGACGGAGCGGTCATAGAGCTTGACAATAATTTATCTGGCGTTTATTATTCAAATCTCTCAGGAATTACCTCGCTTGGCGGTACAGGGAATAGATATCTTATGGAAGATTCAAGGGTTGGTAATACAACTTTAAAGCAAAGGCTGGCAAAATCAAGAATTAACGCAAAAAATATGTTACCAGAAGAAAGGTGGAGTTATTTTATTTTCTATTCTAATCAAGGCAAGACCTCCAAGGAGTGGGCAGGAGATGAAACAGCAGACAGATCAAGAGGAATATTCCATTTTAGCCCCGGTCTCTCTAGGGGGTTGGTAAAAGAGTTAAAGTTTTCTAAAAACAAAAAACCCGGATTTACCACCATGATGGTTGAAAGAGCTTTTAATGAAAGCGAGGAAAGCCTTAAGGTTTGGTCGATTTTTGACATAGAGTTAGTTATGGTTGGAAATACTTTACTGCGTCCGGGAATGCACATATACATCGATCCCGGCTCAATAGGCATGGGATCCCCGCAGACAGCTAGATCTTTCTCTAGAAGAGTTGGTCTGGGTGGTTACTACTTGGTAACATCTGTATCAAATTCAATTAGCGATGGAGATTGGGAAACCAGAATAATAGCAAAATGGGTTTCTTCTGGCGGCACTGGGTCTCGCAGTACTTCTAGTGCTGCAACAATAGTTAACAGTAAAACTGCTGGTGCTGCACTGGGCGAAGAAAATGGTGGAAAGAAAAAGGCAAAGAAGCCGAGCAAAAAGAAGAAAAATAAAAAAGGCACATCTTCTTCTGGCGGAAGTGACTTCCTCATCCCAACAGATTCAAGCGACTTAGATGCGTTCCTCCAGCAGACTGAAGCAACTCTACAAAACCTTACAGCATTTGAAGAGGAGCAATAATAGCATGGCTGATTATGCAACAAACGGAATAGGATCAAATGAAGCTTTTGAAAAAAGAAAGAATTATTTACAGGATTACCCCACAGGTCCTAATCTTCCAAATCCAATTAACTTTAGAAAAGTACAATATAAAAATTATGGAAGACTAAACAATAGAAACGATTTTGTTCATCCGGCAAAAAGAAATCTAAAAGAAATAGGAGACTATAAAGTTCAGGCGTTGAACTTTGTTGCAGATGCATATAACGATTTTGAAAGATATATGAAAATAACTAAAAAGCGAAAGCTAATACCCGATAGTTTCATATCATCTAATTGGGCTGCTAGAAAAGGTTTCTTTGATGTAGAACAAGAATATGTGAACTCTATGAATGCGTATTATTCTAGTTTTGTGTCTGAGTATCTAAGCTTTCAAGACAAGCACAAAGACATTCATAACTTTGAAGACTTTTTAGAAATATTTATTAACCAATATCTTAATACCTTGATAGACACAACACCAGTAACATTAACTGGACTTATATCATCTAGGTATGTTGGTCCAAATATGAGTGGTCTTTGCATAGAAATATCAAATTCCGATCACGGCGATGATATCGAAAAAGTTTCTAATTTTATATCAAGCCCAAACTTTGAATTTTATATTCTTGCCGCAAACAAATTTGGGTTTCTAGTAGATATGCATGCTCCTTGGAGATTGGTTGCCAACCTTAATTCGCCAGTAATGCAGGAGTATGCAAAAAATTATATTAAAGTACCAATATTGTCTGGAGATACAGCAGAGCCTCATGTCGTGACAGAAAATCCGATAACAAACACAAAAGGAATTCACTATCATAGTTATGTAATAGATGAAAATGGAAACGGGTATACTACTCAAATTCATATGGAACAAGGAGGACTAGAGCAGCCTATAGCAATACATCAGCATGAAATTTATAATTTTGTAATCCAGAACCAATCATTATCTGTTGGAGTAGATGTTAACTCTCCGTCAACAAGAACAAAAATCCCAACACATAATCACGAGTTGCCGTTTATATATTATGACAACATAACTACAAATGATGTTTTTTCTTCATACTACACTCCAAGCCATATGACAGACATACAATTTCTTGCTGTATATCTTGTTGGAATATACAATTCCTATGTTGCGACCTATCCGACCGTGGCAGTACCAGACTATTGTAAAGACAGAAGTTCATCTAAGTATTTTCAAGCATTAAAAGTCAAAACTCAAACAAGAGAGCAAATAACTGGCGATCAAGTTGCTGAAAAATACGGAGATTTATTTTGGCTAAAGACTTATTTTTTGATAAGACTGGTTGAGCTTGGAGTAGATTTAGACAAAGCCAAAAAGGTCAGTAATCTAAGACAACTACAAGAAGCGTATTTTTCTCTTGACTTTCAGGGAGCAATGAATTATATTCAGCTATATTTAAAACAATTTTACTAGAAGGTCAGCATTGTTATTCCAAGCCCTAGACGAAAAAGAAAAATGCGTTGGTATTTATTCAGAGGGTAAAATACTAAAAGACCTGCCCCAAGGCGGAACCCACACTTGGGAATACGCTTCTTTCCTCAAAGACCTAAACATAGAATACGCCAAGATTTATTGCGAGGGTAAAACGCTAGAACAGGCTTGTCCCCCTGAACTTAGGGAAGACTATGACCGTATCTGGAAAAAACTCAAAGCATTCTATAAGTCCTTTATAACTGCTAAGGTTTCTCTAAACGACCACTGCTTCTTTGATCTTGTTCCCGAAGGCTTCCTAAAAGAATACTGTGTTCTCAAAAACAAGATTACACAGCACGTTATTGATACACATAAGCGACCAGAGAACTACGACAACTTGCTTCACATTACAAAACTGGTAACTGAAATCAAACAACAGAAACTAAACATAGACTTGTCTGTTCTAAACAATGACTTGGCTGACCCAAGAACAAAAGAGTTCTACAAAAAGATAATGAAAACAGAGCCTTACATAAAGTACAATCCTTTCGGGACAAAGACAGGAAGGCTCACAACCCAGAAGAACTCTTTCCCAATCCTCACAATGGACAAGAAGTTCAGGAAAGTAATCAAGCCAACGAACAACTGGTTTGTTGAGTTTGACTACAACGCAGCAGAAGTCCGTGTCCTATTGGGTCTTCTCGGCGTAGAGCAACCACACATAGACATCCACGACTACAACTCCTACGAACTCTTCGACGGCAAACTAACCAGAGAAGAATCAAAGAAGAGGATTTTTTCGTGGCTTTACAACCCAAATGCCGAAGACAAGGAGCTATCTAAACTCTATAACAGAGAGCGTATCAAAGAGATGTTCTGGGACGGTAAGTATGTAAAAACCTTATTCCACCGAAAGATAGAAGCAGACGAGTATCACTCTGTAAACTACATAATACAAAGCACTTGTAGCGATATGATTTTAGACAAGGCTATTTTGATAAATGATTTGCTGAAGGGTAAGAAAACTAAAATAGCATTTATCATTCACGACAGTATTGTGTTAGACTATTCCGACGAAGATGGGGATTTTATCAACTCAATCTACTGGGAGTTTATGGGAACACCGTTTGGTGTATTCAAAACAAATGTGTCTGCTGGAAAGAACTTTGGAGAAATGAGCGGTT
>Ga0129324_10001066_pt1 | contig 18254 bp, 13 predicted proteins | sample CPBDNA_7_FD_96879 | JGI IMG/M metagenome (GOLD analysis project Ga0129324, IMG submission 96879) | Freshwater to marine salinity gradient microbial communities from Chesapeake Bay, USA - CPBay_Spr_15_0.2_DNA | ecosystem: Environmental > Aquatic > Marine > Coastal | place: USA: Chesapeake Bay... | reverse complement strand
CCCGAGGAGACTTCTGCCCCCGAGGAGACTTCTGCCCCCGAGGAGACTTCTGCCCCCGAGGAGACTTCTGCCCCCGAGGAGACTTCTGCCCCCGAGGAGACTTCTCCTGTTGATGAGACTTCTCCTGTTGATGAGACTTCTCCTGTTGATGAGACTTCTGCCCCCGAGGAGACTTCTGCCCCCGAGGAGACTTCTGCCCCCGAGGAAACAACTGCTGATGCTCCCACCACTCCCGATGAGACAGCTGAAGAGGTTACAGATACATCTGCTTAATATCTGTAAAGTGTTTTAAGGAATTATGATATTCTATCCCTCCCCTATATACATTAGTAGGAGGTGAATACATTATTTCTAAAAGTAAATCTTTTTTTATTTTGTAATATTTTGGAGGAATGTAATTTATTTTAAATCTCCATATCCTATAGTTTCTCTGTATTATTATACACTTTTCCCATTGTAGAAGTAAATTATATACATCTATATTATTTTTTTCTCTATGTAAATCCAGTGCTTTAAGATTTAAATTATTCTTATGTTTATAATTTATACCACATTCTAAAAGAGTTCTTATTATATCTATATCATGATGAACATACAAAGCATTATTTCCAAAGAAGTTTGTATGATTAATATTTTCTCCATAGTAATAATATATCCTTATGATATGAGTATTTATACAAGGTTTGAATAAGAGAGTTTCGTGACACATATCCCATAAATCTCTAAACTCATAAAAGTATTTGTTCCTTAAGATGAAATATTCTTCTATAGTACTCAAATCTTTTTGTAAGAATATACCGGGTATAGAAAAATATGATTCATTATACGGATCAAATCCACCATTGATAAGTAATATATTACTCTCAAATGTATATTTGTAATCTTTTGGTCTATACATAACATTATAATCATAAAGCATTACACCTTTATCATAAAGATATTTTAGACATTCACATTCTTTTGGCCAATGAAAAATATTGAAATCAAAATGATCTCTTTTATTTATATCACATCCTAATTCATATAAATATTTAATAGTTTCTAAACTATATTGTTTCATTATGGGTGTTACACCCGTTACATTACGTATTTCCTTATCACCACCTAATCTTATAAGTTCTCTCATAACGTCTAATTTTTGCGGATAATGTAATAGAGTATTTAAATTATCATCAAGATAATGAATATTAATATCTTCGATTTCATTTATAATTAAATAAGATTCTAATTCATTAACATCTTTGAATGCAACCATAATTACTAATATCTTAATCTTCTTAAATAATTAATATATATATATATATATGCGCGATAAAATAACAAAAAAGACAAATAAATTAAAGTTTACAAAAAAGACAAATAAATTAAAGTTTACAAAAAATAAGAATCAGATAATTGATGTTCCATTCTCAAAAGAAATTAGTAAAGGTAGTCTTGCGAGTTTAGGAAATATAAATTATAATTATCTAGAATTCTCAAATACATTTGGATATTTTAAGATTTTATTAAACTACAATAAGCATTTTAGAAAATTAGTTTGCATACCAAATGTAAGTCAATCTTGGATGGAAGCTTTTTTGTTAATCGAGTTTGTAAATAATGATGATATTAAGTCTATAAGACCGGTAGATAATAATATCAATATAAATGAGTTTATTAAAAAGATAAAAAGTTGTATAAAAACACACCGGATAATTCCAGTTAATTTCTCTCTTGAAACACCTGAATATGGAAAACACGCAAATATGATAATATTTGATAGTGAAAAAAAAACTATCGAACATTTTGAACCTCACGGTTATCATGAAGATAGTCAATGGAGCATATCTAGGGCTTATATTAAAAGTATTACCGGTGTTAAAAAGTTCGCAAAAAAATATTTTCCCAATTATAGAATAATATCTCCAAAAGATTATGAACCTCGCAATGGTTTACAAAGTAAGATAGACGCATATAGTGGAATGTGTGTTACTTGGTCTATTCTTTATTTAAATTACAGAATACTAAATCCCAATATCCCTGTTAAAAAATTAGTAAGACACATAAACAAAACAATCACAAGGAATAAACTATTAAGATTTACAAGATATGTTGAACGCATACTCAAAAAATATTCATAAATTTGATTTAAAGCCAAAATATATGAATAAATATGTTAAATATTTAATTATGGAAAACTTGCGGGTTTCTGTTATCACGAGCATTGCTGAACTCAATACACCTATTGATCTAGAGCTGGTTTTTAAGAATATTGAAATCAGTGAAAAAATCACCTATATTGAAAAAGGAGAACTTAGAAAAGGAACTTCTTATAAAAAGAAAAGATGTTCTAAAAATAATAAGAAAAATAATGTATTCTTTAATCAGGCTACAATTCATTTCTTTCTTAATAAAATAATTAATGTTAAACTATTTAATAACGGTAAAATCCAAATGACAGGACTTAAAAGAGAAAAACAAGGTGAAGAAGTAATTAATGAACTTATCAAAATTATTGAAGATACAGATAAAAAAAATGATCATAAGATATTCTTAAAAAAACATGATAAATATATGTTTGAAAATTATAGAATCGCACTAATCAATAGTGATTTTGATTATAAAAAATCCATTAATAGAGAAATGCTTCAGGAGATAATGATAAATATGAATATGTTTTCATCTTTTGAACCCTGTATTTATCCAGGAGTAAATATCAAATATTTCTACAATACAAGTAATAATGAATGTAATGGTGTGTGTAATTGTGAAAGAAAATGTAATGGGAAAGGTGATGGTATTGTTTTGTGTAGACGAGTTACTATAGCCGTTTTCAATAGTGGAAAAATTATTATAACAGGTGGTATGAATAGAGCTCAATTATTGGAATGTTATAAGTTTATCAATAAAGTGATTGATGAAAATCCTCAAATAACGAAATAAAGTGTATGAATAATATTATCTAATATTAGATTATATAATGGAAATAAAGTTCAATCATATATTAGGTATTACAACAATATTAATAGTAATTATTTTTTATTTATCTTTGCTTAAAAACCCATCACCATTATCAGATACTATTAATAAAGATAAGAACTCATTTATTAAACCCGAAAATAAATTATACTATTTATTTCATAATATAAGTAGTGGTAAAAAAATATCTCTAAAGGGTAAATGTATTACTAATTATTACACCGAATATACTATCCCAACTGATTTGAAAAATTATCTAAAAAAATCTCTGACGGAAATATTTGAAACAGTTCACGACATATCTAACTCATTTTTTTCTATTAATCAGATAACTAATGTATACGAACAAATAGATGAATCAGATAATCGGAGATATATTCTAAAAACTACTATTACAGACATAAAAGAATATTATACCGTTAGTTTAATTGTGGATTTAGTATATTATAATCAAAATATGTTTATTAATTATATTCATATTGATACATCTTCAAACTCCACATTAATTAATCGTTACGATAGAATGGATTCAAATATACGTATGGGTATTTTGGATAATAAAGATACATTCTCTGATAATATTAGAATATTATTAGATGATCATTATAATTCCGGATATGATCTTATTAATGTATATCCAAATAAAGATGCTAATGTAGATGGTGTTTTAAGTATTAGTAGCTTTTCTAATTATTATTTCCCATCTAATATGTCAAATGATTCCATTAAAAATTATGAGGAGAATGGACTCGATGGTCTTGTAAAGAGTTTTCTTCCGCAAAATGTTACGTCCGCTTTAGCACCCTCATTTTGCAATAAAGAAGATATTAATTGGGATATGACATCTTCTAACTTTTCATCTGAAAAGAGTAGTAGTTGCATTATGAATAATAACCAAACAATCGCTAAATATAATGTTCCGTGGCAAGGACCTGGATTATTTTTTGACAGAAGTGGTATTCGCTTTTAAACTATCATAAATAACTCTATGTTGTTTTCGCAATATATTATAATATTTCTTACTAAATGAATCTAACATAAATAGTAATTCATTTCGTATTGATATGTATCCTAATTCATTTGATTGAATTAATGATATCATTTCTGTTTCCTCTAATTTACTATTTAAACAAGATGGTGTAATAATTATCATAAGTTCTATTGTACTATCTTTATTATAAATCATTACATTAATACCCTTCTTTAAAATATGAGATATAAGATATGCTTCGGGGATAGTAATTTTGTTTGTTTTTATTATTTCTAATATATCGTTCTTATCATTTATCTTATTTCCTAAAAACCCTCTAAATAACTCCAATAAACTCATTTCTTTTTCATCTGTAATCCATTCTTTAATTTCATTTTTATGAATTAATTCTTCTATTTTATTTTTTAATTCATCTATTTTATCTTGTTCTTCTAATCCTAATTGTATTATATCATATTTCGATAGTTTATTATATTTTAATATTAATGCGTTTTTATGAATATATTCATTTATTATTTTGGGATATTTTTTCTCAAACTCCACATTTGAATATTTTATATCTCTTAATTTTTTAATTTTTTCATATTGTTCATTTGTAATGTTATCATTAAAGATATTAACTTTCCTAACAAATATACTCTTATTAGAGAATAAATATTTATACTCATAACTTTCTATATCTCTAAAATTAAAATATAATTCCTCATCCTGAATACTTTTAGCTAAGATCTCTTCATTTATATATCCACTAATCAAACGATTATAATCTCTTTTTGAATAATTTATAAATAATGATGATATCTTCATCATTATTTTATAATAAAGATTATCATTTGATAAGTTCTCAATATTATATATATTTATTTTATCATTTGTTACTACATTTAAACTTGTATCATATTCTTCATCTTTAAAAATACAGATTAGCTTTATATATTTATTAATTATATTATATATCTTTTTTACCTTATGATAATTTCTCATAAATCTTAAAGATTTAATTTCCTCTATATATTTTTGTAATGTTTTATCTTTCAGATATAATATATATATATTCCTTGATAATAAATGATATATTTCATCTTTATAATCTTTTATGATTAGACGTTCTTGCATCTTATCTATCATTTTAACATTTTTTGAAATATAACTATCTATTTCATATAATTCACCTTTATAAAGTATATCGTGATGTAATCTTTTATCGTAAAGTATTTTATTTACTGGGATAAAAGATGTTTCATTTACCACTATTTCTTTTATATAAAAACCGTGTTTACTTATAATTTTATCTTTTACTTTTACTTTTTCATAATATTCTATAACATTCACGTGTATATTATCTAAATATCCCAAATATAAATCCTTATTTATCTCTTTATCTATAATCTTCAATATATTATTAGCTATATCATATGAAACTCTCTCTTTTACAAGTAAAATATATTTAGATTTAATATCTTTGAATATCTCTAAACTACTTGGTTTTATTGGTATTAAACAATTATCTCGGGTCTCTATATATCTTACAAATCCATAATCATCATATATACACGATATTATAGGCATATTAACTTTCTTAAGTATTTCTATCATTTCTAACCCACCCGGTATTTGTTTATATTCCTTTTTCCTACCATCTATTAGTAGTATTTTAATATTATTAATTATATTTTTAAGAAAATCTTGAATACTTTCAAACTGATTATTTATTTTTTTATTAATTGTTTTTTCATATATCGATGAAATATTATATGGATCTATTAATGGATAATTGTTCTCAAAAATATTCAAGAAAATCGGTTCATAACTATCCCTATATTTATAAATAAGAAAAAGTTTATTAAACTCTTTTTTAAAACCCCCAATTGGTTCTCTTATCTGTATCTCAGTATTAATTCCATCAAGTACTAATATACACGTATCAGTTAATACATCTCCAAATGTTATATTATCTTTTATATTCATTATTGAACACAATACAGATGTTATATATCTATCATCTTTATCTGTATTATCTCTCAAATATTTTTCATAATTAATAATACTCGAATATAATCTATAATAATGATTATTTAATGATACCATTAAAGGTGTTCCACGAAAAAGATTATTTATCTTATTATTATTTTTAAAAAGCATATCTCTATGTCTGCTAACTATACCCTTCTGATTCACTAAATATTTCACATAATCTTGGACATCACTATTTTCTATAATATTTAGATCTGAATAAAAAGTATTTACAAATGATCCATTCGCAATCTTATATAAATTATCACATTTATGCAAATCTTTTATAATATCTGATATCAAAGTATTTATATCTTTCTTATTTAATAATTCACAAAGTGTATATAACAAACTATCACCACCCTTTTTAATACCTTTTCTTACAAGTCCTAATTTATAAATCCCTCTATCATTCTCACCCTTTTTAGGCATTTCAAGATGTTGTCCTATATATTGTTTTAGTGTATCATTTATATGACAATATTTTCCCTCATTACAAGGTTGTGAGTTACTTATATGATTATTTACCTTATATCTCTTTATAAGTTTTCTAGGAGCTTTTATCTCCCCCAAAATATCTATATTTAATGTGTATGGTTTACTATCATCCTTATCTGAACCACTACTAATACAAACTCCTTTCATCCATTTTTTTTCTTTTTCATTATACCATTCTATTTTATCATTTTTACTAATCTTTTCCAATCTTTCTACATTACAACATGGTAAATCAAATCCGTCTGGATGAACATTTTTCATACTCTCCACTTTATATCTCATTATATCATCTCCGGCATTTGTCCAATGATATCCACTTCTTACTAAAACATATTTATCACTATTAGCTTTATCTTTTGATGTAGTTTTTATAGGATCTCCACTTGGATTTTTTGAATAATCCATACCATATACATTTTCTCTAAAATCATCCAATTTTAATGGATCTAATGGTGTCTCATTTTTTACATCCCAGTACTTAGGACAGATATAATATATATCACCATTGATTGTTGTTGGTCTTCCATCTATCTTAATCGCATTTGAGTATCCTATACCCTCACCATAATCAGGATTATCTTTTATCTCATTTAACTCTTTTTCCGTTAATGCTATAGGGTGTCTCGAATAATTAGCAGAGCAAGAACGCGCATATGTTCCTTTTAATTCACCCTTTTTTGAATGATGTGATTTACCCGTTGTAAACTTAAATAATTCATTATCATATTTAGCATTCTTAGATAAACGATTCAAATAGTAGCTTCTTAAATCATAACCTCCACCTTTAATCTCATTTGAATATCCTCCAAATGATTCATCTTCATCACTATCTAACTCATCAAGTAATCCCATCTCTATACTTTCTGAACTTCCTGAGTCTTCATCATCTTCCACAGATTTTTCTTTTGATAATTCACTCTGTTGATCATCGGGGACTTCTCCCTGTTGATGCTCAAGAGCTTCTTGTTGATGCTCAAGAATTTCATCATCAGAAAAATCTAGTAATTCTTCATCTATCTTTTTCTTTTTCATTAATGATAATTTATCTTTCTTATGCTCAATATATTCATAATAACATTTCATTAATACATTTATAAGATGATTTATTCTTGTCATTTCTCTTTTACTCGAACAACCACCTATATTTACTCTAATATGTGAACTTTTAAAACCCTCTATTATTAATTCTATACCCTCCTGATAGGTTTTATATCCTTTTTTACTCATATGTGTCCATATCTCATAATTCTCTAACGCATCTTCATCCAATATATTAAATATATCTGCTATTTTACTTACTATTTCTTCTTTTTTTTCTGTATATTTCACTATTTTAGAAATCATTCTTAATTTCCCACTTATACTATTATATTCATTTACTCTTTTATAAATTATATGTATTTTTGAATCACTTATATTCTCTATTCTAAAAAATATAGATAAATTATCTATCATTTTTTCTAATACCTTTATATCAAAGTTTTTTATATCATATTCTAAATCATAATTCAATATACTAATCGGATTTTTGAATATATCATTAAAACTTTCTGATAATAATTTTGTCTCACCATTTAAACCAAAATATATTTTTTGAGATATTATCTTATCGTCTATATATGAGTTCATATCTTTGATAATTTCTTGTTGATTTATATCATCCACTATAAAAGATTGTATTATAAGTTTTATTACACCTTTATCATTTATGTTTAGATGAATGAATAAATGATCTTTATAAAATACCAATGATACTGAACGTCTTATATCTAAATATCTTAGTTTTAAATCTTGTAAAGAGATAATAGTTCCCTTTGTTAACCGAACAAACTCCCCCTCAGATAGAGGATTCTCAGGATAATTCTTATCCTTTATTACACTTTTTAAAACTTTATAATGTGAATCCTCATAACTATCTATCATTAATTTTGAAAATAATAGAACATATTCTTTATATTTACCTAGTTTCATATCTGTAAAAATCTGAGCAATATTTACTGTATTTTCATTGGTAATCTTATTGTCTAAAATAAGATTACTTATATATATATTTGATGGTTTTATAATATCTTTAAAACTATAAAACTTATTTAATATTTCATCCGTGTTTTTTACGATCTTAGTTAAACGCTTCACACGCTTTGCTAATAATTTATTCTTTTGATCATTTATAAGATATTCTGTTAGTTCTGGCCAGTATATCCTTATTATACCATTTATGAAATGTAAATATGATATCTTCTCCGACCATTTGTCTTTTGTTATAGTCTTCGGATTTATTTTAGAATATGATAAATAATCATTTAAGGTTGTATAATATATACGATTATCTTTTATCACAATATTTTCTAAAGTTTTATGTATATCATAATTCTTAACATTTATAATTTGTTCTCCATCATCATCTACACTTTCACTTATATATTCATCATCTTTTAAACTATACAAATCTTTTAAAGATTCAATCTCTTCATATTTATATCCTAAAAGATTATATTTATTATTCTCATCAAAATACCATATATGAATGTATTCTTGAGTAATTTTTTCTTGTGATGATATTTTATAATAAACTTCAAGAATACTATCATCTTCATATATATAAATATCCTCTTTGGAATGTTTACCATCTGTAAAATGATATATATCATATATTTTAGGATAGTAATCTTCTATCATTTTTTTCGACATCTATAGATTATCTTATAAAATAAATAAAGAAATCAGTCAAATTCCAATGGTGTACTATTTATTATTAAACCACAATAATCTTCTGGTTCATCTTTATAATTCACGGCTTTATATATTCCCATATGTACAGCTTTCTCTAATAAGAACTTCATATTATCCCAAAACTTTTGTGTATGACCAATCTCATCGGTCATTATATGTGCTAATTCGTGTATAGCTACAAATATTATTATGTTCATATCCAGAAACTCATCTGTTTTAACACTTCTTAAACATAGTGATAATTGTTCCCCTTTATTTACAGAATAAGCTTTATACTTTCCATTCGGACCATTCTCCGTTATATTATTTGGATCAAAATACTCTTTTAATTGTTCTACACCCTCTCTATCTTCAGTTTTAACATTGTTAACTAATCTTGTTAAGTTTTCATTTATATGTGCAAGCATATCTGCCGCTTCTTGTTTATCTGATAATTTACGTACTAAATATTCTTTATTATCTACATTTGATATTACTTTCGTATAATCTCTATTGTATGTCGCTATATTGTATAATATTCCTAATACTAATAATGAAAATATTATATTAAAAAAGTTTTTCATTTATGATATATATATATATTTCATAGATATAAATACAATAAATTATATCTTACATCTGAAAATCTTAAAATTTGATTACATAATTAAAGGATATTATAATTATATATAGTATTATACTATGACTAATTTCCAAATTCTCGATATTCAGAGTGATGATATAATGAGTGATATTGAAGGTTCAAAAGAGTTTATCATAACTCTTTATGGTAGAACCGAAGAAGATAAAAAAGTCATATACTGTTTGAAAGGGTTTTATCCTTATTTCTTCTTAAAAGTTCCTGATAATTGGATCTCATCTAAATTTAAAATGTTCTCTAACATGCAACGACTTATTAAAGGTGAAGGGAACGTTTATGAATATTATTTTGAAAATTATGTGAAAACTTTATGGAATTATGATCCAAAACTAGATCTACATTATGAGGATTGTGAAGGAATTACTGCCAGAGATTTCTATGGATTTAGATGTGATGAAAAGGGAAAACCTATTAAATATAGCTTTGTCAAAATGGTTTTTAACTCATTCAGTTCTATGAATAAATACATCGAAGCAATAAAAGAAATGTATAGTAAGATCTCAAGAAAAGTATCGGAAGGTAAAATAAGTGAAATTAGTCATATAGCCCTTCAATGGTATGATCAAGAATTAACTGAAAACTGTGACAGTAACATATATGAAGCTAATATTCATCCAGTTATAAGATTTATTCATAAACAAAAGATTGAACCATGTGGTTGGGTTTCTATAGATCACGATAAAGTTCATACTCTTTATAAAAAACTCTTCTCTTCTCACGAATCATATGAAGTCCCTTATCAAAAAGTAATACCTCTTAATAAAAAGGATATTCACGGTTTTAAGATAGCATCATTTGATATTGAGTGTGATAGTTCTCACGGTGATTTTCCAGTTGCAAAGAAAGATTGTAAAAAACTCGCAAATGATCTTTATGAGCATGCGGTAAAATGGCCTGATTCCTATTACGAGTATGACTCAGATGATCCAGATGAACCATATGAAGATGCTATAAATAAAATGACAGAATACATATCATTCTCGCTCGATAAGAAAGATGAAAACTTTATTAATTCTTTACACACTAAATCTCCTATATCTCAAGAAACACGAAAAGAAACATCTAGAGAACTAATTGATAATGATACTATCAGAAATAATCTTAAATCTAAAGACCAAAAACTAAGAGACAAAACTATTAATCTTATGAATGATCTTCTGAATAAATCTCTTATAAAAAAGGGAAATCGTGTTCTACCCGATAAAATTATTCAAATAGGAACAGTTATTCAAAAATATGGAGAACCTTATCCCGAACGCAGACATATCTTGGTTATAGGTCCTAAAGATGATACACCCAAAGAAGAAATATGTTCAGATATACCTGAGGTTCAAAATCCCCATATTGAAGTCATCCGCTGTGAGTCTGAGTTACATCTTCTCCTTGAATGGGCGAAGTTCATAAAAGAAGCTGATCCCGATTTTATTACAGGTTACAATATCTTCGGTTTTGATTTCTCATATATTAATATTAGAATAAAAGAGTTATGTGGTTGTAACTCTAATGGATACTCACACGGACCTACATGCCCTGTAACTCAATTTTACAATATGGGAAATATTGATAGTTCTCATACAATCTATAAAGAACACTTCAACAAGAAATGTGCTGAGAAAAAACAAAATCTTAGTTCATCGGGATTAGGAGACAATAATTTGAATTATATCACAATGGATGGGAGAATCCTTTATGATCTTCAAAAAGAAATACAAAAGAGTCATAATCTAGAATCATATAAGCTTGATGATGTAGCATCTCATTTTATCCGAGGTAATATCTCATTAATGAAATATAGAAACAGAGCTAAGATTACCCAAATATACACTCCCGATATTGGACATCTTAAAGTTGGCGATTATATCTCTCTCAGGTTTCATAGTAATATTGGAGAAAAATTATATAATAATGGTGAAAAACTTTATATCAAAAAGATAGATTATCCAGATGAAGATGATCTAGATAAAATCTATACTATAGATGTAACTAGTAAGATAGAAAATTGGTGTTCTAATAAAAAGCAAAATGGTATCTTCAAATATGAGTGGTGTCTGAATAAGGATGATGTTTCACCCAAAGACATATTTGAGAAACATCAAAAAGGCACGGCGAGAGATAGAGCTGATATTGCAAAATATTGTATTCAAGATTGTGAACTTTGTATTAATCTTTCACTCAGTCTTGAGATTATTACTAATGGGGTTTCTATGGCTAATGTCTGTTATGTTCCTCTTTCCTATATTTATCTCAGAGGTCAGGGAGCAAAAGTGTATTCAATTGTTGTAAAAGAGTGTGAAAAACAAGGGGTTATGATTCCTACTCTTAAACGTCTAAGCAAACCACACGATTATACAAAGTTCTTCTTAGAGAATGGTAGAGAAGAGACTAAAGAATTACTAATTGATGAAAGATACAAAGATCGTTATGATAAACCCGGTAAAGACTGGAAATATGAAAAATCTAAAGATATAGAAAATAGAGAAATATATGAAGAAAAACTAGAAATCTATAATAGTGAGTATGAAATATTCAAAGAAAATAAGAAAAATCGTATCAAAACAGATAGACCTAAAAAACCCAAAGTACCAAGACAACTTCCTTATAAAGATTATCAAATTGAAGATAGACTTGATGAAATAGAAAATCCACCTCCTAGAGAAGGTTATGAAGGGGCGATCGTTCTTGAACCTAAACCAGGGATATATCTTGATGATCCTGTATCTGTGTTGGATTATGCTTCATTGTATCCTTCATCAATTATTGAAAAAAATCTATCTCACGAAACTCTTATTGAAGACCCTAAATATCTGAAATATGTAGATTATGAAACAATTGAATACGATAATTATGAATATATTGAAAAAGGAAAAAGCATCAAAAAAGTTATTAATGAAGATCAAAAGAAAATGGTTTGTTACTTTAAGAAAAAAGAAGAAGATAAACCTCACGGTATTATTCCCACGGTTCTTAAACATCTTCTAGATCAAAGAAAGAATGCTAAAGGCATGGTAAAAAAAGAATCAGATCCTTTTAAGAAAAAGGTTTGGGATGGTTTACAGCTCGCATATAAGGTAACAGCTAATTCTGTTTATGGTCAAATGGGAGCAAGAACAAGTCCCATCTACAAGAATAAGATTGCCGCGTGTACAACTTCTATTGGTCGTAGTCGTATTGACGATGCTTCAAGAGGAGTAGTTGAATGGGCCAAAGAAAAAGGTATTCCTGAACCCGAAGTAATTTATGGAGATACAGATTCAGTATTCGTTAAGTTTTCAAGGATGAAAGATGGTAAACTTCTTGAAGGTAAAGAAGCCTTAGAATGGTGTATACAATGTGGAGATGAAGCGGGTCAATGGATTACTGATAAAATTATGCACGATCCTCAAGTGTTAGAATATGAAAAAACTTTCTATCCATTCATTCTTATTTCTAAGAAAAGATATATTGGAGATAAATACGAGTTCAATCCTAATAAATGTTCTAGAACATCTATGGGGATCGTAATGAAAAGAAGAGATAATGCTCCAATTGTGAAACACGTATTCGGAAATATGATTGAAAAAATTATGGTTGAAAAGGACTTTGATGGAGCTTTAAAGTGGATTCGAAATATTCTTGATGAGATAAGAGGTGGTAAACTACATATGAATGAATATATTATCACAAAATCTTTAAGAGGATATTATAAAAATCCTAGTCAAATTGCACATAAAGTTCTTGCAGATAGAATAGCAATTAGAGATCCGGGGAATAAACCTAAAGCGAGTGACCGTATCCCCTTTGTATATTTCAAGCTTCCTAAGAGTTTGACCGAAGAAGTTGTACAATTTAAGAATGGTAAAACTCGTATAAAAAAGAAGAAAGTTCTTCAGGGTGAAAAGATTGAACTCCCAAATTATGTTATAGAGAAAGGTTTAGAATTAGATTTTGAGCACTATATTCAAAATCAAGTTAAAAATCCTGTAAAACAAGTTTTAGAACTTAAGTATTCAGAAGATGATATAGAAAATCATAAGAAACTTGAAGAATTATTCGCAGATAAATAAAATATTTAGATATATATAAATGAACGGTAGTTTTATGCTTGGCGGGGGTCGTTTGAAAATGGGAGATTTGACAGATGTTCATCCATTCAAGATTTTGTTAGCAGTTATTCTTTTTATTACACTTAAGGTTCTTGTTGTTCAGTATTCTTACAATTCAACCGCACCAGTGTTTATTAAGAACTTTGGAGGAGATTTAAGAGGTTTTAAAGCTATCACTTTTGAACAAGCATTAACTCTCATAATCTTTTTTATGTTCTTGTTTTAATGAATAAAACTCATAAAGAGTAAATATCCTTCTTTGCACCATCAATAACATATTTCATAACATTTTCCACCTCTTCTCTGCTCGCCTCTTTCTTTCCCTTCATGAAATAAAGATCAGGGACAGCATAATCGTCACCATGATTATCATATTTCAATGTGATACCAAGTTTCATTTATATTATTTTGAAACTCACTTAAAAATATAATGTAGTTAATATCTAATTATGAATCTTAATTCATCACTATTTTTATATCTTGTAACTCCTACATTAGGTTGTTTACGTAATTATGTAAAATATAAACAATTAAAATTACTCTTATTCTTGAGAACTCCAATAACTTACTATTTCATTAAAAGTATCTTTAAACTTAATAATGTGTGGCAAGTCTTAGTATTTGAAAGATGGTATTTTTTTATTTACAAAACTTTATTATCATTGTATAATAATGATTACAGAGTGAAAAAAGATAAATATGTAAAGAAATATGGATTACAATATGATTAAATCTTTCATACTTCAATCTTACTATGTCCGGATTTAGTTAAGAATCGTGGATCTACACTATCAGGACATTTTGCAATCTTTTCTCTTAAATAACATACGAATGTTAAGCGAGTATATTTTTCATAAATACCGACTGTTCCTACATCAGGGTTGTCATGATAATCAGCATCAATAGTTTCATTATAAGCTTTATCTTCTTCTGTTTCATATAGTTCAGTATTGCAATGCCACTGATGAACGTCCATTGCTAAAAAATCTCCCGTATCAACATCTACCGCTATACCGAATTGTGGAAAAGCTGTATATCCACCTTGATATTTACCTCTCTTAATAACTGAAAGATTACCAAAACCTTCACTAAAATCTCCAGCGTCCCTATGCTGTGCCGTTCTGAAATTACGATTAATTGTTATAGTTGAAAAACAAGTGTCTGGGATCTTTAAATGAGTCTTTGTATTTGCTCTATCTAATTGTTTCTTGTAAGATTCGGGAACAAGTTTCTTGAATTGATTATCAATCTCTTTAATAAAACATAATCCTTCATTATATTTCTCAAAATTAGTCCTTGTAAAATGAGTTAATCGACAAGGTAATTTAGAGAAATTATTAGAAGCTTCATAAAATCCTATAGGATTTGAAGCGACTTGATTATTCACTTTCATCTTAGAAACACCTCCATCTTTCTTAATTAAAAGATGTACTAAATTATCTTTATCTTTCATATCATCTTCAGAACATTTTATTTCACAACTCTTTACTTTTTCTTGAATTTCAGAAAGATTTAGAAGATCTAATTCTTTTTTTAATTCATTTCCTTTAGGAGTAAGATAACCAGTTGACCATTTATTTGTATTCACAATATTACGTTTCGTCCAATAAGTTCCATTTGTATCAATAGGTCCCGCTGATGCTCCTCTACCTCTACTTGCTTTAGCTAAATCTTTATAAGATTCCCAACCTTTTTGAACAGAATTACCCGTGAGTTTATTTTTTCGGAACTTTAATAATAATTTTTCAGAACCGTCTTCAGCAATATAATAAACATCAATATTAGATCTTATTACAGGATATTTTAAGTCTTTTTCAGAATACCATTTACCTTCTCTCTTGGCAATATCACTATCAGAATATAATTTATCTACTAATAATTTCTTTATTCTCGGCATATATTAATAGAAAAGAAAAAAATATGAGTTAAACGATGAATATTATTTCATAAATTATAAGAATATCAAATAACCGGCTACTGCTAAAGCAGTGGTAACTAATCCGCCTGCTGTAGCGGTTTTTGCGTCAATTTCAAAATCTATTTCTATCTCTTCAATGTCATCACTACATTTCAAATATATGTGATGACTATGGGGACACATATCACCTTCAATCCTAGAATCATCGGGAGCACAATTAAGTTCTTGTCCTGTACTTACAGATCCACAGGATATTCTCGATGATTTACTAGGAAAATCTTCTGTTCCTATTGGAGCACCTTCTAGTTCTTCTGTTGTAGGAGTAGATCCATCACTTTTAAAAGAATTACAATAAAGATAACAAGTTTCTCCAGAATTAAGAGTATCACCATTGGAACACGTATTACTGATATGATTTTCAGTACCCGATGTTTGACTATTAATATCAGTAACTATTTGTAAAATATGACCTATATGACACTTATTATCTGGTGTAATTTCTTCTGCAGCGGTTTCAACTAAATTAGGGGGAGTAGCAGCAGGATAAGTAGCAGCAGGATTAGTAGCAGCAGGATAAGTATCAGCAGGATAAGTAGCAGGATTAGTAGCAGCAGGATTAGTAGCAGCAGCAGTAGCAGTATTGGGATAAGCATGCTCGCAACATAATTCAGATGTAGGTGATTGCCCGGTTTCTAATGTTGGATTATTCTTTAATACCATACCCTCTTCACACACACGTTCTTCACAAACAGCAGGCTCGCAACACAAATCAGATGTAGGTGATAGTCCGATTTCGAATGTTGGATTATTCTTTAATACCATACCAGCTTCACATATATCTTGTCTACAGACCATAACTGGATTTTCATTAGTAGGACCAATAGACTCAGTTCTTTGACATATATTTGGATCTAAAAATTGTTCTCTCATAGATGTGAATAATTGTTCCCAGGTTACCATTCTCTGTTGAGGATCTTCTGGAATATTAGGTATTTCAACAAAATATTTTAAAGGACTCATACACCCCGAATCTTCACCTCCTCCTCCTCTAGGCATACATTTCACAGCTAATTTCCTATTACTTTCATCGCCATCATTATTATAGTAAGAACTAGGAACAGCTCTAGGATCACTTAGATATTTCTCACTTAAAAAAGCTGAACTAGAATTAGGAGTACTATCTGCCAATGTTGTCCAAAACTTATCACATTCATACTGTTGAACATCTGATTCTATCTCTACGATTTCATTCGTATCAGTCCTCATATATCCGAGCTCTGAAAGAGCACCACCTGTACCTACAAGTTCACAACTAGGTCTATAGTTTTCTGTGTAACAAGTATCATCTGACATTATTTAACAGTATATATTAATAGTTAATATATTTATATCTAATAAATATTCTGTGTAATTCTTATTCTTCCAGTAATAAGAAGATATAAGAATACTAATATAATTATTAAAAGGAGAGTATTTGTGAAAGATACTCTTCCTAAAACTCCATCCATTTCATCTTTATAAATATCAATGACTTCTTCATAAAAATATTCTCTTTTTCCAAGAGATTTATTAACTTCATTATGAACATTAATAAGCCATCTTACAAGTTTTTCTCTTGTTTCAAGAGCACTATCAATAGGAAACTTTCTTAAATGAGCTGTATAATGATAGGCACATTTTTCACAAGGTAGTGTATGTTTAAGAGAATTAAAGAACTCTTTATAATGAGCTTTATCATTTACAGTAGGTTTTATAGGATATTGAAAGGTTACAGAATGAAGAAACTTCCATCCACTCGGTCCCCAAAATTCAGGATGCATTATATATAGTAATACAATAGATAATAAAAAGATTTATTAGACAAATATGGGTTATTAGGAACCCTGGAAATAACATCCCAATGAAGTTGTCCAGGAAGCATAATCAGATTTTGACCAATCTTCTACCGCGCAATAATTGGGCCAAGTTGAAGCTGTACAGCAAGTATCGAAGTTAGTCGATGTTATTCCAGGGTGAGAAGTATCAAGATTATCCGTACCATCAGGACTATCTATAGGTCCATACCACGGTGGATTAGCGGCGATTTCTTCTGGACTGTAACCATCGTCTGCCATCTTATATACATTACACGGATGATTTACTCCTGTTCCTGGTGAGTCACCATAAGCCGTTGTGCAGGTGTTGACTGGTGGATTGCAGCACGCACTCTTGCGTGTGGCTTCGTCGCCGGTGGGAAGGTTAATTCTATCTGAGGTGGACTTGAGAGTCCAGCCGCCGGTACAACTGAAGTCGGTGGTTGGGGCCGCGTTGCCTGAGCACTTGCCAGGCGGTGGATCGCAGCACGCAGCCCTGCGTGTGGCTTCGTCGCCGGTGGGAAGGTCAATGCTATCTGAGGTGGGTTTGAAAGTCCAGTTGTCAGTG
>Ga0129324_10001065_pt1 | contig 18300 bp, 15 predicted proteins | sample CPBDNA_7_FD_96879 | JGI IMG/M metagenome (GOLD analysis project Ga0129324, IMG submission 96879) | Freshwater to marine salinity gradient microbial communities from Chesapeake Bay, USA - CPBay_Spr_15_0.2_DNA | ecosystem: Environmental > Aquatic > Marine > Coastal | place: USA: Chesapeake Bay... | reverse complement strand
TGGAACGAAACCGATAACCCCATTGCACTTGTCGCATCATTATTGAATGGGGCACAACGCATCGCCATTGGCGATCAAATGTGGGCACGATTCTTAGTCGAACTACTCCCACACGTCCCTGGTGCCACGTTCACTCGTGCGGTTGATGTGGTGGGAGCTTTGCGCGTGTCTAAAGACTCAAGTGAGATTGCTGCACTGCGAGCCGCTGGTGCAGCAGCAGATCGTGTTGCCGCGCAGTTGCATGGTGGACACATTCCACTGATTGGGCGTACGGAAGCAGCGGTGAGTGCAGATATTTCTGCGCGTCTTATTGCAGAGGGCCATGACGTGGTCAACTTTGCAATTGTTGCTGCTGGCGAAAATGCTGCAAGCCCACATCATCATGCTGGTTCACGAGTGATTGAAGCGAACGAGATCGTGCTGTGCGATTTCGGCGGAACGATGAACGGGTACTGCAGCGACATCACTCGGTGTGTATTTACCGGCAGCATCGCAACTGATGTTGCAGACGCTTATGCGGTCTTGTTTGAAGCCCAGGCTGCCGGTGTTGCTGCCGGAGTGGTGGGTAACCAGTGCCAAGATGTTGATCGAGCAGCAAGAAGCGTGATTGAGAAAGCCGGTTATGGCGAATACTTTGTTCACCGCACGGGTCATGGAATCGGCATGGAAGCCCACGAAGATCCGTACATGGTCAGCGGAAATGTGCTTCCGATCGCTGCTGGTCATGCATTTAGTGTTGAGCCAGGTATTTACATTCCTGGTAAGTGGGGAATGCGCTTGGAAGACATCGTGGTGGCGACAGCAACTGGTCCAGACTCGATGAATGTGGTTAACCACAATTTGATTGTCGTTGAAGCCTAAGTTCTTCAGGTCATGATTCGTTTAGAAGCGGCAACGGTGATGTTGCAATGGTCTGTTGGTGGACTGGCGTTTTTATGGTTCACCACACGGCGCAACGAAGTTGGCCCTGGGTATGCCATGTTGTTGCGGGGCACTTATGGGGTTTTTGCAGTAATTGCGGTGTTGTTAGGAAATCGATACGGCCTCAGTGTTGTTCGTGAGTTGTCGGGTGCTGCGGTAGCAGTTGCAGCTTTAGTGCTCATCCGCAATAAGCGTTCGCGCTTAGATCTCATCGCACCGTTGCTTGGAATTCCTGGAATCATCGCCGCAGGTATTTCTGCTGCTAGTGATGGCAGTAGTGGAGACGTAGTGGTATCACTGCTGCGGATCGTTGTTGGCACTTTATTCTTGGGGGCAGTGAGCGACACCATGTTGTTAGGTCACTGGTATTTGGTGCAGCCAGGAATGCCGCGAAAGTTGATTAATGAAATCACCTCGGCCGTAATTTATCTCTGGCCACTTGAGGTGTTTGTGCTACTACTTCCAACAGGAATGGTGAGCGTCTTGAATGGCACCATTGATGACGGTTGGGACGGAGTGCTCGGCTGGTTCTGGCTTGCCTCTGCTCTGGTGACAGGCATCCTGGCACTCGTGACACGTGCGGCGCTCAAAGAGCGAAGTTATTCTGCAGTAATGGCGGCGACTGGTTTGATGTATTTGGCAATCCTTACCGCGTTTTGCACCGACATTGTTGGGCGAGCGTTACTCGCTTAGCACGGTGAATGTGGCGCAACGAGCGCCCATGGGCGAGTGCGCTCCATTGCGAGACCGAATTCAAGGAGTAACTGCTCACTGAAATGCGGACCATTAATTTGCAAAGCAACAGGCAAGCCGTCGATCAGTCCAGACGGAATCGAAATCGCTGGGTTGCCATACATGTTTGCTGGAAATGTCAATTTGCCGTTGTTACCCATACCTGCTTCGAGGCCACCAAAATTAGATGGCAGTGGCCCCTCTGCGGCAAAGGCAACATCGGGATTACTTGCAGTGATGACGAAATCAACGGCACCGAAAATTTCTGCCATTCTTTGATTTACTTGAGCTCGTCGTGATTCAATTCTTGCACGAGCCTCAGCGCCGTACTTGCCAAGTGTTGCTTCAATCCCAAATCGCATTTCAGGTGTGAGCACGTCTGCACATTGCGGCCAATGTTCGGCGAGCTGCATCTGAATTTCGATCATGCCACTGATCGACCATGCGGCACCCATGCTGGGAAGCGTTGTATCAAGTGAAATGATGCGCACACCGGTTGCTGCGGTGAGATGAGCCGCATACTCTTCGAGTTGTTGCCACATTGTCGGAGAGACCACAGCGCCACCCCAACTGGGTGCGAGTACCGCAGTTTTTCCATGTAGCGAATGAGCGTGAGTTCCTAATTCGTTTTCCCAATTTTCGACACGTTGCAAGCTGAGCGGGTCGCGAGCATCGTGTCCGTTGCACACGTCGAACCAACGTGCAGTGTCGCGCACACTGCGTGCCATGACGCCTGTATTCACGGTGAGATTGCCGAGCTCGACATGTGGGGCTCGGGGGATTCTGCCAAAGGTTGCTTTCAGTCCCACGAGACCGGTGAAACCTGCGGGAATACGAATTGAACCACCGCCATCTCCGCCAGTGGCGATCGTGACAAGACCACCAGCAACTGCGGCAGCACTGCCGCCAGAAGATCCGCCGGGAGTGTGTCCGTGCTTCCATGGATTATGTGTTGCCCCGTTGATCACGGTGCGAGTGACATTGACGCCACCAAATTCACTGGCTGTGCACAAACCAATGTGGTTGGCGCCACCGAGCTCGGTTGCCCGCGACACCATGACCGATGTGTAGGGAGCGATGCGATCCTGAAACACCACACATGCTTCGGTGTATGGCCAGCCTTCAACTGCGTCCAACTCCTTGACACCGAGCGGGACTCCACCGAATGGCAATGAAACATCGGCACGTTTTGCGCGTTCTATCGCGCCTTCTGGGTCGAGATATGAAAATGAATTGAGCGAACTCTTATCAATTGCATGCAGAGATGCGTGAAGCTCTTCGAGCGGAGACCGTTGCTTATTGCGAAACGCTTCAACAAGTGAAACTGCGTCACCCATCCATGGTGTATCTGTGCTACTCATAAATACAAAGTAGTCCGCAAATTGATGTTGTCTATTAGTGTGTAGACGCTCTATGGATACCAAAGCATTTCTCGGGATTCAAGCGGTCAGCACCGACGATGCAACGCGAGGCAAGTGGTCGATGGTGGTGCGCCCAGGGTTGGTTACGGGCGGCAGTTTTCTGTGGGGTGGCTGTGGCTTAGCGGCTGCCGTCTCTGCAATTGAGGAGTTGTCAGGGCGTACGTGCGTGTGGGCAACTGCTCAATATTTGTCCTATGCGCGCACTGGCGAAACCATGGAAGTGGACGTGACGCTGGCAGTAGTTGGACATCAAATCACACAAGCCAGGGCGGTGTGCCGTGTTGGTGAACGGGAAATTTTGACGGTGAATGCTGCAGTCGGAGAGCGCCCATTCGAACATGCGCATTCATTTGTTCAGATGCCCGATGTGCCACTACCTGCAGCACTGCAGCAACGCGAACATCGTGGAGACATCACCAACACCATTCACGAAAAGATGGACGAACGATTCGTAATCGGCCGCGAGCTAGAAGGCCTCGATGGAATGCCCAATGATGGTCGCACGCTGATGTGGGCTCGAATTCCTGATGTGATTGAAGGCGTAGACACCGCAACACTTGCAGTGCTGGGTGATTTTGTGCCGATGGGTGTGGGGCAAGCGTTGGGCGTACGCGGTGGGGGAAACAGTCTTGACAACACGTTGCGTGTGGTTCGGCTCGTTCCTACCAAGTGGGTGTTGTTAGACATACATATACAAGCAGTCGAGCGTGGGTTTGGTCACGGAACAGTAAACATGTTTGCTGAAGATGGAACCTTTCTTGCGACCGCAAGCCAGAGTTGTATTGCCCGAATGTGGAGGGAGCCGAAATGATTCGTCGTAATGGAATGACTGTTCCGCTTCCTGGTCACTTGCATGACCATAAAGACAGATACAAGCAACTGGCCGATTGGGGATACAGCGATATTTGGTCGGCAGAAACCGATGGCGCTGATGCCTTCACACCACTTGCGTTAGCGGCTGCATGGGAACCTCGATTGCGTTTAGGAACAGCGATTGTTCCGGCGTACACACGCACGGCTCCAGTAATTGCACAAAGCGTGGCGGCACTAGCCGACGCCGCACCTGGTCGATTCGCAATTGGAATTGGATCGTCAAGCAACGTGATTGTGGAGAAATGGAATGGTGTGCCATTCGTTGATCCGTACAAGAAGGTGCGTGATGTTGTGCGCTTTTTACACGATGCTTTTTCGGGCGAAAAGGTAACGAAGGAATACGACACATTTAAGGTTGATGGCTTTCGTCTCAGCATCAAGCCCGCTCAGAAGCCGACCATCCTGATCGCTGCATTGCGTGAAGGGATGCTCAAACTCGGTGCTCGTGAGGCAGATGGCGTGATTATCAATTGGCTGAGTGCACAAGATGTTGCCAAGGTTGCACGAGTCGTACACGACGCCGCGAATGGCACAGAAAAAGAAATCGCTGCCCGCATATTTGTCTGCCCGAGCGAAGACACCGAAGTGGTGCGTGCGGGTGCGCGTTTTGCAATTGCGGCCTATATGAATGTCCCTGTATACGCCGACTTCCATCGTTGGATGGGCCGCGCACCGTTGATGCAAGGAATGTGGGATGCATGGAAAGCGGGCGATCGCAAAGCCGCGTTAGCAGCGATTCCTGATCAGGTGGTTGATGAGTTGGTAGTTCACGGAAGCCCAGCACACTGTCGAGATGTCATCTCTGAATACTTCACAAACGGAGTGACGACCTCGTCGCTTGCGATATTGCCGCTCGACCCAAACTTGGATTATTGGGATTCCGTTCAAGCGCTTTCACCAAGTGCCTCATAGTCCAGCGAGTAATTTGTGACGTCGATCGAATCAGATTCGGAAGTCGCTGCCAGACTCGAAATTGAAGACACTCAACGCAGCGAGGGTTGGAGGCTGCTGCGAGAAGCATTGATGGCACAGCGGCGCAATTTGTTACTTGGTGCGCTCGTCGGAACCTTGTGGGCATCTTTCAGGGTTGCGGTGCCTCAGATGACGAAGTACGCGATCAATGATGGAATCGAGAAAGATGGGCCTTTGCTTCGGTGGGCGCTGATTATTGCGGCGCTTGGAGTGCTCACGGGAGTGTTGTCGGGAATGCGCAGATACATCGCTTTTCGCGAAAGTCGATGGGCCGAAACGCTGTTTCGTGAGCGCTTGTTCTCTCATGTTCTGAAATTGCACGTTGGGTATCACGACAAGGCCCAGACGGGTCAGTTGATGAGCCGTGCATCAAGTGATTTGATGCAAATTCAGGCATTCATTGTGATGATCCCGATCACGTTGTCAAATGTGGTGCAGATTTTTGCAGTGACAGCAATTCTATTTATTACTGACCCCATCTTGGCTGTGGTCGCGCTCATTCCATTGCCATTTGTCAATCTGTCTGCTCGCAGATTTAGTCATCGCATTCACCCTGCTTCCGTTGCTGTGCAGGCCGAGCAAGCACAACTTGCAAATGTTGTTGAAGAATCAGTTTCGGGAGTGCGGGTCGTTAAAGGTTTTGGCGCAGAGCAGGTTCAGTTTGACAAACTTGAAAAAGAGGCTGACGATATCTTGCGCGAGTCGATGAAGGCAGCTCGCATCCGTTCAAGTTTCATACCAGCGATTGATGTGCTTCCTGCGCTTGGTCTTGTTGGAGTGCTTGGTGTTGGCGGCCACCGAGTCTTAAACGGTGAACTGACAATTGGTGATCTTGTTGCATTCAACGTGTATCTCACACTGTTGATCTGGCCGTTGCGAAACATTGGAATGATTGTTGCACTTGGTCAACGTGCGGCGGCTGCACTTGTGCGAATTAATGAAGTGATGTCGACAAAGTCGGAGATCGTTGATCCAATTGAGCCAAAGCACCTCGTGGCTGCCGGTGATCAATTGGTGGGTGCAGTCAAGTTTGACAAAGTGGTATTTGGTTATGCCGCCGAATATCCCGTGCTCCGTAATTTCTCTGTCGACATCAAGGCCGGCGAAAGCATTGCGGTTGTTGGCGCTACTGGATCTGGAAAGTCGACAATTGCTCGGTTGTTGCTTCGGTTTTATGACACCCAAAGCGGACATGTTTTTCTTGATGGAATAGACGTCAGAAAGCTCAATCTGCGAGATTTGCGCGAACAAATAGGCGTGGTGTTTGAAGACACCGTGTTGTTCAACGACACGGTGCGAAGCAATATTGCATTTGCCAAACCATCGGTAGATTTCATAACGATTGAGAGAGCGGCACAGTTGTCTGGGGCGCATGAATTCATTCAGCGTCTTCCACTTGGCTATGAAACAGTGATCGGCGAGCGCGGATTCTCCTTATCAGGCGGCCAGCGCCAACGGATTGCTATTGCCAGGGCGATCGTTGCTGACCCCCGAGTGTTGGTGCTTGATGATGCCACGAGCGCAGTTGACCCGAGTAAGGAAGGCGAGATTCGCGATGCGATGAAGACGGTGATGAGCGGTCGAACAACCATTGTGATTGCGCATCGCCCCGGCACCATTGCTCTTGCCGATCGGGTGATCTTGCTTGATGGAGGAACAGTTGCAGCGGTAGGAAGCCACGACGAGTTAGTTGCAACAAGCGCACGATATCGCGAAGTGCTTGCCAACATGACGGCAACGAGTGACATTGAAAGCGTGGCTAACTGAGGTGTGGAATCAGGGTGGAGTAACCGCTGAAGACAAACTGAGTCGCGCACAAGCACGAACCGTGATTGGCCGCGTATTCAAAATGGCGTCACCATTTAGGAAAACCATGCTGGTTGCTTTCTTGTGTGTATGCGTGACAACGTTGTGCGCGCTCGCCGGTCCGCTGTTGGTTCGCCGAGGCATAGACCAAGGGATCAGGGCGAAAGATTCTGATTCGTTAAACATTTCCGTAGCGTTGTACTTGATTGTTGCAGTCGTGGCGTATGTCTTTGGTCGAGCCCAGTTTCTGTATCTGAATCGCACGGGTGAATCTTTTCTACGGGTTTTGCGGCTTGCCGTGTTTCGGCAGATGCAACGTCAGAGCATGGCGTTCTATGACCGCAATAAAGCAGGAGTTCTCGTAGCGCGAATGACTGCCGATATTGAGTCAATGGCAGAGTTAGTGCAGTGGGGCTTGTTGCAGTTCATTGCTGCTGGAATGTTGATTGTCTTTGCACTCATCTTGCTGACCACACTGAGTTGGCAGTTAACGATTGTGGCGTTGTTAGTAATGCCGTTGCTCATTGCCGCTTCAGTCAAGTTTCAGCGTGACTCGAACAAGGCATACTTAGTGGTGCGTGAGCGCGTTGGGGCGAACCTTTCTGCATTGCAGGAAGGAATCACCTCCGTTCGAGTCATTCAGGCATACGCCCAAGAAGGCGAGACGATTGAAAAATTCACTCACTCAAATCGCGAGCTGTTCAAAAGCCACGAACACAGTGTTCGTGTGAGCACATGGTATTTCGCACTCATCGAGTTTGGTGGTGTGTTTGCAAGTGCTCTGATCATTGGGATCGGTGGTTGGCTTGTGCATCGCGGTGACATCACGTTGGGAACCGTCGTTGCTTTCACATTGCTGTTGTCAAGCCTGTTTGATCCCGTGCAGCAACTTTCGCAGTTGTACAACACGGTGCAGTCCGCTGGAGCAGCACTGAGCAAACTGTTTGCCATTCTTGATGCCCAACCCGAAGTGGCTGAACACCCAGGCGCAATTGCGCTTCCCGCTGCTGGTCGTCTTGAAGTACGAGGCATCACATTTAGCTATGCGGGAAGCGAAGCGCCGGCACTGAACAATGTGTCGATCAGTGTTGGCGTGGGTGAGAAGTTGGCGCTCGTGGGGCCAACAGGGGCAGGTAAGTCAACGCTTGCCAAGTTGATGGCCCGCTTGTATGACCCCCAAAACGGCTCGGTTACTTATGGAGATGTAGATCTGAAGATGGCGACAATGTCGTCACTTCGCGAGCGAATTGTTGTTGTTCCGCAAGAAGGTTTTTTGTTTAACGGAACCATTCGCGACAATCTGCGAATTGCAAAGGCGTCTGCAACCGATGATGAAATAGACGCAGCGATTGCTGCAATTGGCGCGACCGAGCATTTCGCTACGTTCCCTGATGGGCTTGATACCGAAGTACGTGAACGCGGAAGCAGGCTTTCTGCAGGTGAGCGTCAGCTCGTTGCCCTTGCTCGAGCCGCATTGGTTGACCCTGCGGTGCTCGTTCTTGATGAAGCCACATCAAACCTTGACCCCGGCACCGAGTCAGAAGTTGAACATGCGCTTGAGCAACTCATGACAGGCCGCACGGTCATCGTTGTAGCGCATCGATTGTCAACAATTCAGCGAGCCGACCATATTGCAGTTATTGATGACGCGCGTGTTGCCGAGTACGGAACTCATGATGAACTGATTGCCAAGAACGGTCGGTACCACGCGCTAGCAACTGCCTGGCAGAAGTCGCAGGCGACGAGTTAAACCGTCGAGGTGAACTTGCTCATGAGATATGGGCCGCTATCCACCGGTTCGAACGCTGATTGCTCTCCTGGTTGCAGGCACGTGTTGATTGTGGTGATGGTGGCGTCCCAGTTGGGTTGATGAAAATAGGCGATGCTTTGTCGGCGCGATGTTGGATCGTGTTGTTGATCGGGATTAACCACTCGATGCAACGTGCTTCGCCAGCGATTGTTTGTCCATCGCGCCATGAGATCGCCAATGTTGATGATGAATGCATCGGGTATCGGCAGAACTTCTTGCCATGAATTATCGAGGCGTTGAATTTCGAGCCCGCGCGAATCTGATTGTGGTAACAAGATAGTCAGTGACCCGTAGTCGCTATGTGCGCCTGCACGCAGTTGTCCTGGCTTTGGAGCATGTTGTTGTGGTGGATAATTGAGTGCTCGTAGCGCACTGATCGGCGAGGAAATATAGGAATCAAAAAAGTTCTCATCAAGGTGCAGGGCGACAGCGAACAAACGCATGATTCGCGTGGCAAGTGATTCCATTTCGTTGTAGTAGTTGCTCCAAGCAGTGGTAAATGAAATTGGTTGGGTTGGCCATGGAGTTTGCGCATAGCAAAAATCAAGTGCGGTTTTGTCGGTGATGTGTTTGGGGATAAGGGTTGGTCCGCCGTTGAATGTTTCCTTTAAATCAGGTGGGGTGGCATCTCCACGCGAAGCCGCGAGCGTCTCCGCCTCGTTTCCCATGTAGCCGTATGGGTATCCATGCGATGGAACGCGGGAAAGATTTTTCGTGTCAACAGGTAGATCGAAAAACTGTTGCATGGTTGTCCACATATTGTCGATGACATGCGGGGCAACACCGTGATGAGTGATTGCCAGAAATCCGGTTGTCCTGCAGGCATCGTCAACACTTTTGGCAATCGCGGTACGAATGTGGCTGGAGCCGTTTTCAAAAGCGGCAAGGTCAATAACTGGTGCCGCTTCTGTAGACATAGCTCAACAGTAGGCGGAACAGTTGAAGGTGGAATTGGCCCCTTTTTGATGCTTGATCGCAGGCCATAGGTGGCTGACAAGTAGCGTGTAGCGCACATGGCACGCGAAAAGGTATACACACGAGCAGGCGACGACGGCACGACAGGCCTGTTTTACGGAGGTCGCGTAGGCAAAGATTCGGCACTTCCACGTGCGTACGGCGCCGTTGACGAAGCGCAAGCAATTTTGGGACTGGCCCGAGCCGAGGCAGGAAAAGGCACCGAACTCGACGACATGCTGGTGCACATTTGTCGTGACCTGTGGGTGTTGATGGCCGAGTTGGCAACATTGCCCGAAAATCGACATAAGTTGGTTGATGACAAGTCACGAGTGACCGCCGAAATGGTGGCGAAACTCGAGCACATGATTGACTCGCTCGACGAGCGCTTCGAACCGCCAACAGATTTCGTTGTACCTGGGCAAAACCGAGTAGCAGCATTGCTTGATGTCGGTCGTACTGTGGCGCGTCGCGCTGAGCGCCATTCGCTGGCTGCTGCTCCGCCTCCTTCGCAGGCGTGCCCGTACCTCAATCGTCTTTCCGACCTGCTGTGGACCCTGGCCCGTTGGCAGGACGGCGAATCTTTGTCGGTTAAAGACGTCATCTAATTACGATTTACGATGTAACCAGTTAGAAGGAGGCCCGTGATGGCACTTGTTTTTCAGGCAGTAACAAAAACTCCAACAGGTATGGATGCAATTGGCATTCCTGTCACCAGTGAGGGCGCTCTTCCCAAGGAAGTTTTGCTGTCGCGCAAAACACTTGAATCCCTGGGCTTCACGGGCAAGGTTGGTCAGACATATGTTGTGCCCGCCGAAAAAGGTGCGGTTTCGGTATTGATTGGTATTGGCGAACTTGCCAAATTAGACACCGCGTCGCTGCGCAAAGCCGCTGCAGCATTTGCGCGTGCCGCTGCAAATTTCGCTTCGGTAAGCACCACGCTTGCCAACATTGGTCGACTTGATCGCAAGATTGCGGCACAAGTTGTTGTTGAAGGCATGTCGCTGGCAACTCATCGTTACACCGATTTGAAAACAGTCGATAAAAAGGCGCCAAAGCTTGCAACGGTTTCACTCGTTGGATCGGGTGCTGCAACTACAAGTGGGGCAAAGCGCGGTCAGGTAATCGCGAATGCCACCAACATGGCGCGCGATTTCGCAAACATGCCACCCGCGTATCTCACGGCAACAATTTTTGCGAATAAGGCTGTTGAGATCGCTGGCGAAAGCGGTTTGAAGGTTGAAGTGTTTAACAAAGACCAATTGCTTGCAATGGGCTGTGGCGGAATTGTTGGTGTGAATCGCGGCAGTGTCGAGCCACCGCGCATGGTTCGTCTTACCTACAAACCAACTGGCGCAAAAGGCAAACCACATCTCGTGCTTGTTGGAAAAGGAGTCATGTACGACTCGGGTGGAATTTCACTCAAGCCATCGGACGCATCGCATGCAATGATGAAGGGCGACATGAGCGGCGCTGCAGCAGTGCTTGCCACCATGAGCACACTGAAGGCACTCGGTTGCACAAACCAAGTAACGGGCTACCTCATGTGCACCGACAACCTTCCTTCGGGAAGCGCAATGGCAATGGGTGAAGTGCTCACCATGCGCAACGGGAAAACTGTCGAAATTCACAACACCGATGCAGAAGGCCGTTTGGTGCTTGCTGACGGATTGTCGCTTGCAACTGAACAGAAGCCTGATGCCATTGTCGACATTGCAACCTTGACCGGTGCATGTCAGCGTGCGCTCGGAAACGGCATGGCCGGCGTCATGGGCAACAACCAAAAGTGGATTGAACAGTTAACTGCTGCTGCCGAACGCACATCAGACAAGTTGTGGCAGTTGCCGCTAGAGCGTGAATATCGCCCTGCACTTGACTCCTATGTTGCTGACATGAAAAACGTTGGTGGCGAGGCTGGTGCCATTACTGCAGCGTTGTTCCTCGAAGAGTTTGTTGGTGACACCACGTGGGCACACATTGATATCGCAGGCCCAATGTGGACAGACAGCGACAACGGTTGGTTGCAAAAGGGTATGACGGGTTATGGAACTCGTCTGCTTATTGACGCAGCACTGAACTTCCGACGCCCATCACGCGCGAAGTAATCATCAACGCGGCGCGAGCCGCTTGCTATTAATCCTTCTGGGTGCCGACTTTGATGTCACGGAATGCCGACTTCGAGTCAATGCCCACATCTTTTGGCAATCCGAGTACCCGTTCGCCAACGATGTTGCGCATCACCTCGTCTGAGCCGCCGGCAATTCGCATTCCAGGGGCACCGAGGAGCAATTGACTCCATGCGTACGTTCCCCATTCGCCAGTGTCAACGACGAGCTTTGCGCCAAGAATATGAGCAACGAGATCGTTCATCTTCTTTTGGTTATTGACGAGTGCCATTTTGCCAATGGACATTTCTGGTCCAGGCATTTGACCAGCACGCATTTTGTCGGTCGCGCGCTGGCTGGTGTAGCCAGCAACTTTTGTGTTGATGTAGAGATCGGCGAGCATTTCGCGAACGATTGGGTCTTGATCTAGGTCGTAGTGGCGAATCATTTCAAGCAGGCGGGTGTACATGGTGTTCTCGCCGCTGTCAGCCGAACCAATTGAGGCACGCTCGTTCATCAATGTAGTGAGAGCAACATTCCAGCCGTTGTTGACTTCGCCCAAACGATGATCATCGGGCACTCGAACTTCGTTGAAGAACACTTCGTTGAAACTTGCACCACCCGTCATTTGACGAAGGGGACGAATTTCGACGCCAGGTGCTTTCATGTCGACGATGAAACCTGTGAGGCCTTTGTGCTTTGGCAAGCCTGGGTCGGTGCGGCAAATGATTTCACCAATGTCGCTGAACTGCGCACCCGATGTCCATACCTTTTGACCAGTGATAATCCATTCGTCGCCATCTTTTTCGGCTTTGGCTTGCACTGATGCAAGGTCGCTTCCAGCGCCAGGTTCGGAGAACAATTGGCAGCCCACAATGTCGGCGCGCCACATTTTACGCAGGTACAAGTCGCGTGCTTTTTGCGAAGCGTGATCGAGGATGGTTGGGGCAACCATGCCCAGACCGATTTGGAATACGCCGAGAGGTGCTGTTTTGTATTCGCGCTCCACTTGGTTGTACGCGCGTTCGTGGGCGACAGTCAGGCCGGCGCCTCCGTATTCGGTTGGTCCGGTAATCCATGCAAAGCCATTATCAAAACGCTTGGCTTGCCATGCCTTTGCGCGTTGCAACATGTCCTCTTCGGCTGCCTTGGATCGTTCCTCAAACATCGACACGTTGTCGGAGCCTTCGCCCCACACAAACTTTTTGCGTGACTCTTTCTTCTCGGCATTCGCGTCGAGGAAGACTCGGGCTTTGGCTGCGTACTCTTCAACAGAAATCTGTTCGGTCATAGCCCCAACGGTAGTTGCCGGGGTCGGTTTGGGCGAAGGCCAGCCAACTAGTCTGTGGGGCATGGGTCAGCCGGTTTCCGTTACACAGCAGCCATCAGCCACACCAGGGCGAGTTCGGTTCGAGCTCAATCGGTCACTTACGGGACAAGGCCATGAGCGCTACACCTCGGCGGTTGCATCGCGAACGGGTAAGCCATCAGACGTATTGGCGAACCGATTTTTTGAGACTGGCACGGTAAGTGCAGTCCATGTGTACGGCAACATGATCACGGTTGACGTAAAGCCTGGGTCAAGCAGTGATTCGCTGATCAAAGTTGTTGAAGATTTATACCAATACTGGACACCAGGAAAAGTGCCACCATCTGAAGAAGAGCTCATGGCGCAAGCACCAAAGAGTGAAGTCACAGCCGCTCCATCAGCCGATGGAAGCCCCTCTGCAGGTGTAGTTGATAGCCGAATTCCTGCGGCGTTGTTAGCGAGAAGCCAGGCTGCACTGGCTAAAGCACGCGCAAAGCAAGGCTGAGTTACGCAACCTCACGCTTGTCGTGTGAAAATTCACGGCAATGGTTGACACCGACATTTCCCTGCACGACGTTGCTGAAGCGTTGGATGTTCATTACATGACCGCGTATCGCTACGTGCGTGAAGGGATCCTTCCAGGTCATAAAGTTGGTCGGAGCTGGTGTGTGCGCAAAAGCGATTTAGAACAGTTTCAAAAAGGCAATGGATTGGGCGCTACTGCCGAGGTCGGTAAGCGTCAACAAGCGCCGTGGGCAGAACGTTTAGAGTCGCGACTGATCGAAGGCGATGAGCGCGGCGCGCTCGACGTATTTGAGGCGGCACTGCGCGCTGGTCACGACTTGCAGTACGTGTATCTGCAGGTGTTGAGCCCAGCGCTGGTCGCTATTGGGTATCGGTGGCAGCAAGGCGAGTTAGAAATTTTTGTTGAGCATCGTGCAAGCAATATCGCGATGCGCTTGATGTCGCAAGTGGGCTCACGTTTTGCACGGCGCGGGGTTTCGAAAGGCACCATCATCATGGGTGCACCAGCAGGAGAAGAGCATGCGTTAGCAATTGCAATGCTGGCCGACTTGGTGCGCAGCCAAGGTTGGGATGTGCATGACCTTGGTGCAAACATGCCCGCACATAGTTTTGCGCAAGCAGTGCAACACAGTAACGATGTGGTTGCCGTGTGTGTTGGCGTGACGGTGGAGGGCTCTCTGCCTGCTGCTCGCGAAACGATCGCCACGGTCAAGGGCTCGTCCCCAGGTGTGCCGGTGTATGTGGGCGGTGCAGCGGTTCGGGGGCATGATCACGCACAGGTATTGGGTGGAGACTTCTGGGCGGGCGATGTGGATTCGCTGATTAGTTCACTAAACGAGCACGCTCGCAGGTAACTACGAACATATGTTCGCTACAGTGAGGGCATGCGAGCAGTCTTAGATACAACGTTTCAGCACGAACCTTTACCCACATTGCCCGTATCGGCTGATCTTGCTGGGCTTGTTCCAGGCAGAGGGTTAGTCCGCGGACGCAGCGTGTTGTGCAGCGGCGATGCAGCAGTTGCACTTGCGTTGCGCATGGTGTCGTGCGCGACGCAAGCCGGTTCATGGTTGGGCGTTGTGGGGGTGAACAACATCGGTGTGCAAGCAGCAAGCGAGCACGGCGTTGCATTGCAACGTGTGGTGTTTGTGCAACCAGCACTTCGTCGCGCCGAATGGGTGAGCACGGTTGCAGCAGTTGCCGATGGCTTTGATGTGGTGATGCTCGAAACTCCACCAGGAATCACTGCTGCCGATGCACGGCGTGTGCAAGCACGTATTCAGGCCCGACGAAACGTATTGGTGTTGATTGGTGGGCCGTCGGCTTCGGTTGTGCAGTCGGTATTTCAACCTGATGTGGTGCTGCATACCAGCACCACTGAGTGGCACGGTATCGAGCGTGGTGCGGGGCATATCCAAAGTCGCGATGTGCACATTGCGGTCAGTGGCCGGCGTGTGCCAAAGGCAATGCAACAGTCGCTGCGCTTTGTTGGCTAGTTGCACCCCATGAGTGTTGACGTAACGCGCGTTGCTGTAGTTGCTTGCCCGCACTGGCCTGCAGTTGCTGCTCAGTGCGAGTTGCGCTCCCGTGGTCAGGTGATTGCAGCTGTTGCTGTGGTGCATGCTCAACGGGTTATTGCATGCACTGCTGGGGCAACAGAGCATGGAGTTGTTGTCGGCATGCGTAAACGCGAAGCACAAGCAACATGCCCGCATGTGCATCTTGTCGATCATCAGCCCGAGCGCGACAGGCTGATGTTTGAGCCCGTAGTACATGCCATTGCCGAGCTTGTTCCGCTTGTCGAAGTGAGCATGCCAGGAGTGGTGGTGCTGGCAACACGTGGTCCGTCACGGTACGTGGGTGGCGATGATGCACTGGCGCAACGTCTTACCGAGATTGCCCACAACGCACTGCATCAGTTGGCACAAGGTGTGCGAATTCCTTTTGGTGTGGGCATCGCTGATGGTCGACTTACTGCGCTCATCGCTGCGCATAGCGCTGCAGCAGTTGGTGAGCCACGAGTCGTAGCGCAGGGTCAAAGCCAACAGTGTCTGGCGGTGTTACCAGTATCAGTGCTTGCCGACTTCGCAGAAATAGACCGCAGTGTTGTGTCGCTATTGCAACGACTTGGCCTTTCTTATCTCGGCAGCATTGCGCAGATACAGCCATCTATTTTGGTTGGTCGCTTTGGTCCTGCAGGAAATGAAATGCAGCGACTTGCACGCGGATTAGATCGACACCCGCCGATAGTTATTGCACCACCACCCGAACATGCAAGTACGCATCGTTTTGAGACGCCAGTAGAAGATGTCAATGTGGTTGTGCTCACTGCGCGCCAAGTTGCAGATCAACTTGTTGTGCACTTAGGTAGTCATGGTGCAAGTTGTGTGCGGTTACATATTTGTTTGCAGACCGATCACGGTGAGCAAAGCGATCGAGTGTGGTATCAGCCCGAAGGCCTCACAGCCGCGGCTATGGCCGAGCGGGTGCGGTGGCAGATGGAGGCGTGGGTTGCCCAACGAGCCGTGACCAGTGGGGTGGTTTTGTTTCGGCTTTCTCCAATAGGGCTAAGGGCTAGAGAGGGTCGCCAATTGGGTCTGTGGGGTGCAACTACCCAGGCCGATGAGGCGGCATCGCGGGCTATCGAGAGGCTGACGGCCATGCTCGGAGCCGAGTCGGTTCGTGTGCCCGAGTGGCGTGGGGGCCGTGATCCATCAGAAACATTTGCACTCACTGTTGCCGCTGTCGTAGATGTTGAACATCGCACTCAGCAAACAGTGCGCGTACAAGAACATTGGCACGGGGCGTTGCCTGCTCCTTCGCCGTCAGTTGTGTACGACGAGCCATTACCAGTGATGGTATGTGATGCACTGGGCAATGATGTAACAGTAAGTGGTCGACACGAAATGAGTGCCGAACCTTGTGTTGTCGTGTTGCAGCAACAGCACTACACCGTGTTGTCGTGGGCCGGACCATGGCCTGTAGAGGAGCGATGGTGGGACACAATGCGGCAGCGCAGAATCGTGCGAATCCAGCTTGTTGTTCGCCGTAACAACACTGCAACAACCACGCGAGCCCTTGTACTAACAAGGGAACACGGCAAGTGGTGGGTTACTTCACGTTTTGGATGAACATTTTTCACTCGATGCCGATAGATTCTCTGCGTCATGAATGTAAGAGCAAACGCCAAGTCTGATGCGCAACTTGTGCAAGAGCTATGTGCGCAATTCAACGCAGCCATTCCGTGTGACGAGCGTGAGCGCGAATCAATCACCAAGTTTCTCGACTTGGTGCCAACGCTGACTAAACCATTTGACGAAATGTCCGACCCAACGCACATCACAGGATCCGGAATTGTTGTGGGCGAGCGCGGTGTTATCTTGCATCTGCATAAGCGGCTCAACATGTGGTTGCAGCCAGGTGGACATATTGATGCAGGCGAAACGCCGGCAGAGGGAGCCCTCCGCGAGGCGAGGGAAGAAACCGGACTCGACGTAATTCACCCCACAACCGGTCCGTGGTTGGTGCACCTCGATGTGCACCCTGGCCCCCGTGGGCACACCCACCTCGACCTTCGATACCTGATGTACGCCCCTGATGCCGACCCCGCCCCAGGCGCGGACGAAAGCCAAGACGTGCGCTGGTTTGGCTGGGATACCGCTATCGATATGAGCGATGTGGGCTTATCGGGCTGTCTGCGAGCAGTACGCCGACTGCTCTAGTCCTTCATAAAAGCGAACATATGTTCGCTACCCTGAGCGTATGGGGGATGTTCCGTATGCAGAGTTGCACTGCCGCTCAAACTTTTCATTTCTGCAAGGCGCGTCGCATCCAGAGCAACTCGTTGAACAAGCAGTAACGCTTGGGTTGCAGTCGCTTGCACTTACTGATCGCAACGGACTGTATGGCATTGTTCGATTTGCTCAGGCTGCACGAGCATTGAAATTGCCAACGGTGTTTGGTGCCGAACTGCAGTGCAGTGTTGGTGAAGCCGTGGGTGACATTGTGGTGATTGCGCGCAATCCTCGTGGCTATGCACACTTATCAAGTGCCATTAGTGCAGGCCAACTCGCTGGAAGCAAAGATCGTCCAGTATTTGGAATTGAGCATTTAGCCGAGTTTTCACTCGGTGACTGGTGGGTGTTGACCGGCGGCAAGAGTGGTGTGGTTTCGCGGGCGTTATATGCACAAGGTCCCGCAACTGCCCAACGTCGTGTGCAACAACTGGTGTCGGTGTTTGGTAAAGACAGCGTGGTGATGGAGCTGTGGGATCACGGTGATCCACTCGACTCGGTACGTAACGATGAGTTGGCGCGTCTTGCACACCGCAGCGATATTGCATGTATTGCGACAAATGATGTGTTGTATGCAACGCCTGCACAGCACAAACTTGCAACGGCGGTTGCTGCTGTGCGCGAGCGTTCCAGTCTCGATGACATTGATCCACGGCTTCCTCCCGCCGCGACGGCGTATTTACGAAGCGGAGCCGAACAAAACCGTCGCTTCGTTCGCTATCCAGGTGTTGTGCAGCAGGCCGCCGAAATGGGCGTGCATGCTGCATTCGATTTGCGCTTAGTGGCTCCACAGTTGCCGCCTTTTCCCTGTCCTGATGGGCTCGATGAGATTGCGTATCTGCGCGTACTTGTTGAGGCTGGTGCTACACGTAGATACGGCATTCGGCCACGCGATTCTGCTGAAGATCTTTCGCTTCGTGCGCGTGCATGGCGTGTGATTGATCACGAACTAGAAATGATTGAGCTACTTGGTTTTGCTGGTTACTTCTTGGTGGTGTGGGACATCGTGCAGTTTTGTGTACGCAGCAATATTTATTGCCAGGGTCGCGGAAGCGCAGCCAACAGTGCTGTGTGTTAT
>Ga0129324_10001064_pt1 | contig 18312 bp, 20 predicted proteins | sample CPBDNA_7_FD_96879 | JGI IMG/M metagenome (GOLD analysis project Ga0129324, IMG submission 96879) | Freshwater to marine salinity gradient microbial communities from Chesapeake Bay, USA - CPBay_Spr_15_0.2_DNA | ecosystem: Environmental > Aquatic > Marine > Coastal | place: USA: Chesapeake Bay... | reverse complement strand
TTCACCTATACCTCAAGGAATGTGAGTGGCGGTTCAATTATCGACCTACAGCGAACCTCTTGAAGGTCCTAGTCGAATGGGTAAAAATATGAATACTTCGAGCTTATCTATGTCAGCCCCTTTATTTAAGATACGGTTAGAGTGCCCGCAGTTGAAAACGTAAAAGCACGGTAAATATATAGCTTAGTCTATCACCCACAATTTTATTTGGAGAATAATATGCGAATTTGGGCTTTTGCTTTGACGATGTCACTAATGCCGCTCGTCGCACAGGCGGGTGAGGTGGTTAACTACAGCGTGGACGGTGAAAAATTCGAGGGCTATCAAGCGAAAGCGGTTGGCAGCTCGAAGGGGTTGGTTCTCGTCATTCACGATTGGGACGGCCTGACGGATTATGAGGTGAAGCGAGCGGATATGCTATCGGAAATGGGCTACGATGCTTTTGCAGTCGATCTTTATGGCAAAGGAAATCGACCGGTTGAGACCGGTGCTAAGAAGGCTGAAACGGGCAAGCTGTATAAAGATCGCGAGCGGATGCGGACATTGATCCTTGCTAGCCTCGCAGAAGCGCGCAAATCAAGCGACCAACCGACTGTCGTCATGGGATATTGCTTTGGGGGCGCCGCAACGCTCGAATTAGCGCGCTCGGGTAAGGCATCTGGGATTAAGGGTTATGCGACCTTTCACGGCGGCTTAGCAACGCCAGAAGGTCAAAAATACGCCGCCGACACACCACCTATTCTTGTCGCACATGGCGGTGCAGATACGTCGATCACGATGGATCACGTGGCTGAGCTTTCACGCGAGTTGGAAACCGCCGGCGTTCCATATGAGATCCAAGTGTATTCAGGCGCACCGCACGCGTTCACGGTTTTCGATTCGAGCCGCTACCAAGAAACTGCAGACAGGCAATCTTGGGACGCATTCTCAGACTTTTTGGCCTCTAGTTTAGGCGGTTGATGAAGGTCTACCGTAATGAGCGCCGTAAAAATTCAAGCAAAACACACCCCGGCGTTCGCGTCGGGGTGTTTGCCTGTTAAGTGACACGACCAATCAAGCAATTTTCACGAATGCATAAGTCTGATTCTGGCTAGAAGCGGACATTGGCGATGCTGCGGTACAACATCCGGTTTCACGTGATCGCCAACAACATTCAAAGTTTCTCGTCCTCGTGATAAATTTTCCACGGATTGCGAGAATGGGTCTTTGAGGTCAGCTGGCGTCGCACCAAGGTTCCAGAGATAGGGAATCGCCTGCGCGCGGGCCAAAGCGGGAAACGCCGTAAGCCCAGCCTTCCCATTCGGCGTCGAATATCGTAGCGTCATGGGAACGGGCGGATCGGCCCATCAACAGCATTTTTCTACGACAGGAGACGCCTCATGGGGTGGCAAGGTAAGGTACTTCGGATCGACCTCTCGACGCACGAAATCAAGCCTGAACCGCTCAATATGGAATGGGCCGAAACCTATATCGGCCAACGCGGGCTCGGCTCCAAGTATCTGTCCGAAGAAATCGACCCAACCATTGATGCGCTCGATCCCAGCAACAAGCTGATTTTCGCGACCGGCCCGTTGACCGCAACCGGCGCCTCGACCGGCGGCCGCTACTCGGTGATCACCAAGGGCGCGCTGACAGGCGCGATTGCATGCTCCAACTCAGGCGGGCAATTCGGTGCGTATCTCAAGCTCGCCGGCTGGGACATGCTGATCCTGGAAGGCAAGTCGCCCGAGCCCTGCTATCTGGTCATCGAAGACGACGATGTGCGGATTTTGCCGGCAACCGACTTCATCTGGGGCGAAACGGTGTGGGACACCGAAGATAAAATCCACGCCAAGCACCAAAATCCGAACCTGAAGATCGCGTCGATCGGCATTTCCGGCGAAAACCTCTGCCGCTTTGCCTGTGTCATGAACGACCGCGACCGGGCCGCCGGGCGTTCCGGCGTCGGCGCCGTGATGGGCTCGAAAAACCTCAAAGCAATCGCGGCATACGGGACGGTCGGCACCAAAGTTGCCAACCCTGCCGCGTTCCGCATCGCGAACGAGGCGGCCCGCGCCAAGCTCGACCCCAGCGCACCTCGCAAGCGTCTGTCGACCATCGGCACCCACGCCATGCTCGACGTGACCAACTCATATGGCTCGCTGCCGACCTTGAACTGCCACGCCGTGCAATTCGACGGCGCCGACAAAGTGAACGTCAAAGCTGCGCACACGCCGCGCCGCAGCGATGGCCGCGCCAACCTGCAAGCCAACAAAGCGTGCTTCGCGTGCTCGATCGGTTGCGGACGCATCGCAACCATCGATCCGGAGCATTTCTCGATCAAGGACAAGCCGCGCTACAAGACCTCCATGGGGGGGCTTGAATACGAAAGCATTTATGCCGTCGGGCCGATGTGCGGCGTCGACGATATCGATGCGGCGACCTATGCCAGCGCACTCTGCAACGAACACGGCATGGACCCGATTTCGTTCGGTGTCAGTGTCGCCGCCGCCATGGACCTGTATAAGGCCGGCGCCATCACCAAAGAAGACACCGGCGGCATGGCCCTTGAATTCGGCTCCGCAGAAGCGCTCTGCTGGGCGGCTGAAGTTGTCGGCACGGCAACAGGTTTCGGCAAAGACATCGGCCTCGGCGCCAAACGTTTATGTGAAAAATACGGTCATCCGGAAATGGCGATGGTCGTCAAAGGCCAGGAATTTCCGGGCTACGATCCACGCGCCATGCAGGGCATGGGCTTGGCTTACGCGACATCGAACCGAGGCGCCTGCCATCTGCGCGCCAGCCCGTTCCAAGACGATTTCGCGCACGTGCGCACCGAAGGCAAAGCTGCCATCGTCAAGAAATCGCAAGATCGCAACGCAGCGTGGGATTCCACGGGTGTGTGCCTGTTCGCAGGCAATGCCTGGGAAGTCGATGATTTGGTCGCGCAATTGGCCGGCGCGCTGCCGGGTGATTGGTCCGTCGACCGCTTCTTCGAGGCGGGTGAGCGGATTTGGAATATGGAGCGGATGTTCAACAACCGCGCCGGCTTCACAGCCGCCGACGACACGCTGCCGAAACGCGTCATGGAAGAGCCCGCCACGTCCGGCGCCGGCAAGGGGCATGTCGCAGAAATCGGCAAGATGCTGCCCGAATACTACGAACTGCGCGGCTGGACCACAGACGGTGCGCCGTCATCGGAAACCCAAGCACGCCTGGGCCTCGGCTGACCCGTGATCACCGTCAGCTTTCAACTGGTCTCAATTGACCCCAGCGAGGTTAAAGGCTTGGGCCGTGACGGGCTCGGCGACATTCCGGTCAAAGACGGCGGTACGCTTGCCGACGCCATGCAGATGATCGGTCTTCCGCCGGAACAGCCGTTCATGACCATGGTCAACGGCGAGCCTGTGGCCCCTGAAAACCGAACCGCAAAAGCCTTGAACGACGGCGACCAGATCGTCGTGTTTCCGCCCATCGAAGGTGGTTAAGGCCACCCAGCGCACCAAATCGTGAACGCGGCGCGCTGGTACTTCGGCACGAAAGTCCCATATTCTTATAAGAGAAGACCGGAGGACACCACCATGTTTGGACTTTTTAGCAAACCAACCGAGATTCCCGCCGCCAAAGACGCATTGCCGGGCCGTGACGCAGCGATTGCGACCGCCAGCCATCACGCGGTCAACGGCAACCCGCTGAAGGGGCCTTATCCCCACGGGATGGAGACCGCGATGTTCGGGCTCGGCTGCTTTTGGGGCGCCGAAAAAATGTTTTGGAATCTGGACGGTGTTTATGTGACCGCAGTCGGCTATGCCGGCGGCGCAACCCCAAATCCGACCTACGAAGAAGTCTGCTCTGGGCGCACCGGCCATAACGAGGTCGTGTTTGTCGTGTTCGACCCGAAAAAGATCGCGTTCCGCCAATTGATGAAGGCGTTTTGGGAGGGCCACAATCCGACCCAAGGCATGCGGCAGGGCAACGATGTCGGCACGCAGTATCGATCCGGCGTCTACGTTTACAACGACGACCAATTGGCGATTGCCGAACAGACCAAGAAAGAATTCCAAAAAGCGCTGTTCGATTATAAATACCCGAAGATCACCACCGAGATCATCGAAGCGCCCGAATTCTTTTTTGCAAAAGACTATCATCAGCAATACCTGCACAAAAACCCACGCGGCTATTGCGGGCTCGGCGGCACGGGCGTGCGCTGCGGGTAGATCTGCTGCGTCGCTCTAGACGACCCCCGTCATTCCCGCGAAAGCGGGAATGACGATAGAAGCGAATTAATACTTATGATTTTCGCACCGCACTTGATGGCAGATCAGACAGTTTCGCCATGTGGGGCTGCTTAAAAAGCGTCGGGTCGGCCAGATAATCCGTAAAGAAATCAAGCGCATCGTCACCCCAAAAAACCTCGCCATCAATGACGAAGCTTGGCACGCCGAAAACATTTTCTTTCAGCGCGTCTTCACCATTTTGAATAAGCGCAGCCTTCACGGCGGGATCACTGATCAGGGCATCACCGTCGGTGATCCCACATGCCGTCTGGATCGCCTGCCAGCCCGCCTCGTTGTCCGGCAAATAGCCCTTCCCCCAAATCGCGTGAAACACCTTGGCGACCGCGTCCGGTGTGTTGCCGAGCGCTATAATCAAACGAAGCGCGCGAATCGGATTGAACGGATGCGCGTCCGGAAACGTAAACGGCACGCCCCGCTTGGCTGCCGCCCAGGTGACATAGCGATAGGTAAAAAGCTTTTTCGAAGGGATCTCGGCAGGACCCTTTTGGCCGTGCGCATTCAACAGACCGGCGAACAACACGGGCTTGAGGGTCAGGTCCACTTTACCGTCGAGTTCCGAAAGGCGGCACGCCTGCAAATACGCAAACGGTGAAATGACGTCGAAATACCACGTGGCGTGCATATTGGTCTCCTGCAAATGCAGCGAACACTCTAGGCGCGAAAGCCTCTGTGGTCTACGTTTAGACGATGTATGTACTTATTCATGGCGCCTATCACGGCGCATGGTGCTGGGGGGCGGTGCAGCGGCTTTTGCCGAATGCAGCCGCACCTAATCTACCCGGACATGGTGGCGACCCGGGCTGGCTCTCCAACCAAACCTTAGACGCCTACACAGCGCGTATTGTTGATGCAATTGATGCAACGAAAGGGCCCGTCACCTTGGTCGGCCACAGCATGGGCGGCGCCATTGCCGCACAGGCGGCGGACGCAAGACCAGACCAGGTTGCGGGGATCGTCTTTCTGACAGCGTATATTCCGATTGATGGCGAGAAGATCAGCGATGTCGTCAAAACCGATCCGGCCAGCCACGTCCGGGTCGAGCGTCTGGCCAGTGGCGAGGACGAAGCGTTGTCCCTTATGGCAGGCACGCTCGAAGATGCATTTTATAACGACGCGGATGCCCGCCAGCTCGGGTTCGCGCAAGATCGCGTGCAGTTGCAGTCTCCGAACCCTTTTCGGGCGCCGTTATCGCTCAGCGACAAGGGTTTTGGCAGCGTCGGCAAGGCGGCGATCATTTGCCTCAAAGACCGCGCGATTTCGCCCGGCCATCAACGCTGGATGGCCGAACGCGCCGGCTGCGATCCGATCATCGACTTAGATGCCGGCCACTCGCCATTCGTCACCGCGACGGATGCGTTGGTGGTCGCTATTCAGTCGGCAGCCAAAAACTTCTGATAATCTGCCGCCAGGTCACCGACCGCAGCCGCCCGCAGCTTTGCGCCGATATCTTCGGTGGCCAAGGTCGGGTCTGACCCGATCCGGCCATCCGGAAAGCGGCGACGGTAGTCTTCGCAGTCGTAAAAACTGCCCTGTGGCGCGATCTCAGGCGAAAGCTTGCCGTCCGACTTGATGCGCGCCGCATCATCCGGATACGCAAAGTACGTCAACGAAACCTCACCCGCCGTGGCATGACTGCCATTGACGGCACCGAAAACCTCTGCCTCGATCGCTTGCACAGATGGGCATTCAAACCAGTTGCGCAGCACGCAGCGCACCCCGGCGCGGTTATGGCGTGCGGTGCCTAGGCTGCTTTCGGCGTAAATCTCGTCGAATGCGGCTTTCACGGTCGCAATGTTGCCGCCATGGCCGTTAAGAAAATAAAACCGCTCAAACCCGTGCCGGGACAGCGAGGCGACATAGTCGCCGATCACCGAAATCAGCGTGGTCGGGCGAAGCGTGATAGAGCCCGCAAACCCCAAGTGATGCTGCGCCATACCAACGCTTATGGTCGGCGCGATCAGGGAATTGGTTTCCTTGGCCAGTTCCTCGGCAACGATTTCCGGGCACAACGCATCGGTGCCGATAAAGCCGGTCGGACCGTGCTGTTCGGCTGAGCCGATGGGAATAATGATGCCGTTCGACGTTTTCAAATAGGCCTCAACCTCAGGCCAAGTCATCATTTGCAGTCGCACCGGTCGGCTCCTTTTCTATATTTCGAAGATACGCCAACTTGGCCAATTCGTGGCTTGCTGTCACGTCGCATCAAAAAAATTTTATATGTGCCAGATTTTGTCACCCATGCATGTTAACGTCCTGCCCATGAGCATGAGATATGAAAAAGCCGACAATCTATTGCAGCTCGCCCTTGAAATGCAGGCGGCACGCTATGGCTTGTCGTTACAGGACATCCAAGAGCGGTTCGCCGTCGGCCGGCGCACCGCCATGCGCATGCGCGATGCCGTGCTGCGCAACTTCCCCCAAGCCATCGAAGTACCGACCGGCGAAAAAACCAAGCGCTGGCGCATTCCGCACGGTGTCTTGGATCGCTTGGTCAGCTTCACCGCTGACGAACTTGCCGACCTGGAAAGCGCGGTCGCGCTGATGCAGGCACAAGGCCAGCACGACAAGGCTGATCGGCTACGTGATCTGCGCGGCAAGCTGAAAGTCTTGATGCCGCCCGATATGGCGCGCCGCACCGAGCCCGACATCGACGCCATGCTTGAGGCCGAGGGCTTTGCCATGCGCGCCGGACCGCGCCCAAAAATAGCCGGCGTTGTGATGGGCGAACTGCGCGATGCCGTCAAAGCCTGCACCAAGGTTAAACTGGCGTATCGGAATCGTAGCCGGGGCACCGTCAACGAGCGCACCGTGCATCCATACGGCTTTTTATTCGGGCACCGTAATTATCTGGTCGCCTATCATGAACACCCAAAGGCCAATAAAGTCGCCTTGTTCAGTTTGGCCAACGTCGAGGGCGTCACCCCGACCCAGGACTATTTTGAACGCCAACCCGCCTTTCAACTGGCCGAGTTTGCCGCACGCTCGTTCGGCGTGTTTCAAGAGGAGCCCTACGAAGTGGTCTGGAAATTCGCCCCTGAAGCTGCCGAGACCGCGCGCGAATTCGAATTTCACCCGACGCAGGTCCTTGAGCCGCAAGATGACGGCGCCTTAATCGTTCGCTTCAACGCGGCATCCGATCTGGAAATGGCCTGGCACTTATACATGTGGGGCGACAAAGTTGAAGTCTTGGCGCCTGAACGGCTCCGCGACATGGTCAAAGACCATCGCCCAAGCTGGCCGGCGTTACCCTAAGGCAAATCAGCTAAGCATGCGGTGCATAGGGTGGCTCAACCCTGCCCATCCTTATAGTGATCGAGCGTGCGGGCCGTCATCACGGTTTGACCATCCGCGTCTTTAAACACGACGTCAGTGCTCACAAACACGCCGCCGCCTTGGGCGCGAACGCTCTCGATGCAGACCGTCGGATACACCGTCGTATTCACCAAAAGCGAATTCGGAAACCGGACTTTTTCAAGTGACGCCGCAACAGCGCGCGCACCGTAAACACGCAAGCACGCCTGCACAGTTCTGGGCACCATCACCACCAACAGATTACCGGGCACCGTTCGGTGCTGAGCATCCTGCCTATGGATCGCATTGTCGTCGCCCGATAGCGCGATGAAATCATCCACCATCGCGTCGGTAATCGGGACCGCCGGGGCCGATATAACCTCGCCGATATGCGCGCTCAAAGACTTCGCGTCGTTCACGTCAATCATGACTGTGCCCGCATCATCATCGCGGACCCCAGGCCGCCCGCTGCGGCAATCGCAGCAAGCCCCAGCGCACCGCGCCCACGCGCCGCCAAATCATGAAACAACCGAACCACCAAGACCGCGCCTGACGCGCCAATCGGGTGCCCCCGGGCCAACGCACCGCCGCGCTGATTGACGACGGCAGGATCAAGATCAAGGTCGGAAATGCAGGCCATTGCCTGCACCGCGAACGCTTCCATGATCTCGGCATACGCGATGTCGCCGGCCATGACACCCATGCGCGCCAACAGATCGCGCACCGCAACCACCGGCGCCAACGCAGGCATCGTCGGATCAAAACCGGCGGTCTCGGCGCCGAGAATTTGGATGCGCGGGCCTGCCCACGCCGATGCGATCCGATCACTGACGACAAGCAGCGCCGACGCAGCATCCGCTTCTACTGCCGTAGTTGCCGCGCTGAGCCCATAAGCTGACGTGCCCGCCAAGACCGGCAGGCGGGCGCACGCTTTGGTGCTGAGCGTGCGCGTAAAGCCGTCCCGGTCATGACCGGCGACAGGAATGATCTCGCGGGCAGCCTCGGTATCGTTGGACGCGCGGCGATGGCTTTCGACGGCGTACGCGTCTTGATCGGCACGGCTGATGCTGCGGGCCTCGGCCAAAGCGGCGGCGGCGTCCAGCATGTCGGGGTCACGGTCCGGCCAAGGCGTGAATGGCGGACGATCATACGCGACGGGCGCTGCGCCCGCTTTCAAAGGTCGGTGCTGGCGGATCGGTGCTCGGCTATAGCTTTCAAGCCCACCGCAGATGATTGCGTCCGCATCGCCGGACCGCACCCGTGACGCCGCGAGGCTGATGGCATCCAAACCACTGCAGCATTGCGTGTCGAGGCTGAGTGCCGGTGTCGATTCATCTAATCCAGCTTCGAGGGCCGCAACCCGTGCCGGATTGCCGCCGCCATAGAGCGCGTTACCGAAAATGACCTGATCAATGTGCGGCACGTCGACGTCGCCGCACACAGCGTTGATCACCGCAGCGCCCAAGCTTGACGCCGGGATGTTGTTGAATGCGCCACCTTTCGGCATCACAGGCGTTCGCTTGGCCGCGACAATCCAGGCACCTGCCATCAGGTATCCACCTTCATACGGGCGCGGAGAGCCCTAAAATCCGTTTTATCGGCGGCCGTCACAGGCCAGTCGGCGAGCATCACATAACGCATCGGCACTTTGTACAAGGGCAGGTGTTCACGCGCCCAAGCGATCAACGTGGCGTCTTCAACATCCCCCATATCCGCACACTTGACGGCAGCAACAAGCCGCTGACCGCGCCGGGCATCTTCGACGCCAAACACCGCGGCACGTTGCACGCGCGGATGCGCACCGAGCACGGCTTCGACCTCCTCTGGAAAAATATTTTTGCCGGCACTGTTAATCATCCGATCCACACGCCCGACCAAATGCAAGTTCCCCGCGTCATCCAGATATCCGGCATCGCCCACCGACATGGCACCATCGACCTGCTCGGGCGCTGGATAGGTATCCCCGGCGTAGCCCTGAAACCGCAGTTTCGAGCGCACGAAAACGCGTCCGACCTCACCCGTCTGCAGGCGTGCGCCAGAAGCGTCACGAATTTCGATCTCAACGCCTGGGAATGGCGCGCCAACCGAGCCGGCGGGGGCGATTCCATATTTTGCAACACTGACGTAACTGAGTTCGGAGGTGCCATAGAAGGTGGCGATCTCGGCATTTTCAAATACTTGGGCCAAGGCCGCCTGCAACGCATCCGACATCGCCGATCCCGCTCCCAACGCGAGGCGAATACCACCGAAAATTTGCGGATCGGCGAGGCGGACCAATGCATCAAACTGCGTCGGCGTCCCGAAGACCACGGCATTTTTGGCCGTCCGCAGGCAATCAATCACACGGCGCGGCTGGAAACTTCTGAACAATACCGTCTCGGCGCCCGCATAAAGGCCCCTGAGCGCTGCATACAAAAACAGTGAGTGCACAAGGTTGCCGGGGACGATGAAGGTATCCGTCGCATCGAAGCCAAACAGCGTTTGATCGCCGTCAAAGCTTGCCAGCCAAGAGCGTTGATCGCGCTGAAATCCTTTTGGCGTGCCGAGCGAACCAGAGGTGAAGCCAACATAAAACGTGCTGTCTGGGTCTTCGGCGCTAAGCGCAAGGTCAGATACGGGCGCCGCATCAAACCAGGCCGCGACATTGGTTGCATCGTCAATGACGCAGGCCGGCGTCAAGGTTTGGAGCACGCCTTCCTGCATTGTCTGGGGCCAATCCGGATCGAGTACCTGTACCGCGCGCCCTTGGCGCAGTGCTGCCAAAAAGGCGACGATATTGGCAAGACTGTTGGTGCGTATCAGAGCAACAGGGCCAGACCCCGCCACCTGCGCGTTGAGCCACACTTCGGCGGCGGCAACAGCGGCACGCAATTGATCCCAACTGAGCGTCGCATTCTCCAACCGCAACGCCACAGCTTGGCACCGGTGCGCGAGGATGGTCTCAGCAATGGCGGACAACTGACGGGTCATTTTATCCTTCGGCTTAGGGTGATCGGGCCTCGATCGCATCTGCCACATCGTCGGCGGTGCGCAACAGACGAATGATAACAGGCATAGCGACGGCGAACAGACTCGTTTCGAGCCCACGCACCCGCTGGGCTTCGCGCACATCGCGGGTAATGCGAATAACTTCGGGGATAAACCGGATCGCCATCGCCAAGGTAAGGCTGATTTTACCGACATCGACACCGAGTTTTCCCAGCGGCGACAGAAATATCTCAAGGGCTTCGATCATTGCACTTGTTCGCGTCGTCAGGCTGACCAAGGACGCCGCGCTGATCAACAATGCAAAACGCACCACGACCATCACGGCGAACTGCCAATCGGCCAGCCATAGTTGCGCCGCAAAGATGATCACAAGTACCGGCACCGCGACCCGGAACTGACGCCAGGCAATATACGCCGGCACCTGAGCCGAAATAAACATCAGTACAACGAGCGCCAGCGAGATCCCAATCAACGCAAAGTCATCGATTATAAAGACAACGGTGCCAAGCATCACGACACAGGTCAGCTTCAGCCCGGCAGGCAGCCGATGCAGCCAGGTGTCGCGATCCCAATAAAGCGATTCTAACACGTGAATAAATCCTGATAGGCGCGGATCACGCCTTTCGGCGCTCCGTCAGCGTGAACCCGGCCCTGATGCAGACAGATCACCCGGTCAAAGGCATTCAAGCTATCCAGGTCATGGGTGACGACAATCGCCATTTCCGCTAACCCGTCTATTGCCGCCATGACACGCTTTTTATTCCCGAGATCAAGCAGTGTCGTCGGCTCGTCAAAAACGATACACGCGGGCCGCATCGCGGTGACGCCGGCAATCGCCAGCAGCTGTTTTTCACCGGCGCTCAGGCTGTGAGTCATACGGTTTTCCATGCCCGCCAAACCGAACCGGTCGAGCTCGCTTTCCACCAGTCGGGTGATTTCGTGCTGTGGCATGTCAGCGTTCTTCAGCCCGAATGCCAAGTCTTCGGCGACCGTCGGCATGACGATTTGATTATCCGGGTTTTGAAACACAAAACCGACACGCCGGCGCGCGGCCTTGGCGTCGTCGGTCGTATCGATGCCGTTGACGCACACCTGGCCTCGGCTGGGCATCAGCAAGCCATTGAACAAACGCACCAAGGAACTTTTGCCTGATCCATTGGCACCAATGATGCCGATCCGACGTTCGGTCAAATCCAAGTCGATATCGGTCAGCACGGTACGGCCGTCCCGATCCAAGCACACGTGGTCCAGCTTGATCATTTCTGCGCCGCCGGAACCAGCGGATACGACCGCTTTACACCGACAATAATTGCGGCCGCAACGCCTGCCTTGATGACATCCCCGGGAATGAAAATCACCGTGCCGCTGAGCGCTTTCATAAAGGGTATCTCAGCGGCAAACGCGATCCACGGCACACCGACCAGATACACCACGCCGATCCCGCCAACTGCGGAGATAATGAACGCCCACACCACATTGAGCCTGCGCCATAAACGCTCGGTCAGCCAACCGCACAGGTATGCCCCAGGCACCCAACCCAGCAAAAAACCGCCGCTCGGGCCTGCAAACATGCCGATGCCCCCGCGCCCACCGGACAAAACCGGCAGGCCGATGGCGACCAACACGAGGAATAACGTCATGGAGAATGCGCCACGGCGGGCACCTAAGATACCACCCGCCAACATCGCACCCATCGACTGCGCCGTCACCGGCACACCGATTACCGGCACCGTCAACGGTGGGAATATTCCGAGTGCGACGGTCAGTGCCGCAAAAAGTGCAATGTGGACGAGATCTTTGGTTGTCATCAATGCCCCCTTGGCCGTGGGCAGATATACAACGTCGCACCCAACCTGAAAAACCCGTAAAAGATTAGAATTCCGTGTTTTTCTGTTGGCCGACTTGCGTGCGCGTCAAAAGCGCACTGTTACATCACGCGGATTTGCGCGCTTTCACCGAAGGTCGATTGGATCAGGCACTTCGCGTGCGCGATCATTTTGCTGTCTTGCAGGTCCTTAATCAGGAACGTCTCACGTCCCCGCTCGGAGACAAAGCGGACAAAGCCATGCAGGCCGTATCGCACGAGGAAGTTTTGCTGTTTATTCATGTCTTTGGTCTTTTCATTTTTCATTTTTAAGTCTTCATAATTGGCGCACACGCAAATGCATATGCACATCCCGCATATAAACCGGGAGTGATGACAATTTTATGGCGTAAAGATTAAGAACTGGAAAACGTGTCGCGCGCATTAAAACCGTTGGTTAAGCGTCGCTTTGTTCGTCCGTATTCTGAGGGTCGGCGGCCGCGTCTGTATTTTCAGACGGCTGATCGCTCGGCTCATCTCGCGCAAGGCGAGCTTCTTCTTTGGCGGCGGCACGCTTGGCCTTTTTTTCGGCTTGCATGCGTTCGCGTTCTTTTCGCTCGAAACTATAGTTCGGCTGTCGCGCCATGGGCCGTCTCCGCTCTTAAAAACAATCGGGGCGGCCCTAAAGCCGCCCCGGCTGCATCACTCACGCTTAGAGGCGCGAAATGTTCTCGGCAGACATTTTGCCGTCACGACCCGGCGTCAGGTCGAAAGAGACCTTGTCGCCTTCGTCCAACGACGAAATGCCAGCGCGCTCAAGTGCACTGATGTGCACGAACGCATCTTTCGAACCATCTTCTGGCTCGATGAAACCGAAACCTTTGGTGGCATTGAACCACTTAACCGTACCTTGTGCCATGATATAAAATCCTTTCACGGACATTTGACTGGCGCACCGCACAACGCGAGGCGCCTTGGATAACGTTTAAAATGTCGGAAAAGAAACTATGTCGTCCGACCCCAAAGCTGCCTTTAAAGGCGTGATCCAGATCGGTTACTAGCGCAGATGCGACTTCGAAACGTGAGCAGACCGTACACGTAAATTGAGATTTAGCAAGTCATTTCGCACATGCGGTAGTTCTTGACAATTGAGGAACTGAAGCGCCTTGTGTTCGTAGCGAACCTCCTTTCAGAGTCGAGTTTCGACTGGTAAGCGACCCCACCGGGGCCGCCCGGCCTTTTTGTTTCCGGTTACAGTCAGGCGTTTCGTTAGACAGACCAACGCAATGTTGCGGATGGGTCATGTCGTAAATGCCTGCGCCGTGCTGGCACGTCCGAATTTGCGATGAAACGCAACGGGCGCTTAAAGACTTGATGACTTGAAAGAGACGAAATGACTGACTTTGAAGGCCTGGGATTAAACCAGCCAATCTTGCGTGCGTTGAAAGAAATCGACTACACGCAGCCGACCCCTATCCAAGAACAAACCATACCGGCTCTCCTCGAAGGCCGTGACATTCTGGGCATCGCACAGACCGGTACAGGCAAGACGGCATCGTTTGCGTTGCCGATGCTGAACCGGCTGACGAAAAACCCGGCACGCGCCACGCGCGGCTGTCCACGCGGCCTGATCTTGGCGCCAACGCGGGAACTTGCCGTGCAAATTTCCGACAACATCCGGACTTATTCGAAATACCTGCATTTACGCACGTTGATCGTGTGCGGCGGCATGTCGATCCGCCCGCAGATCATGCAGATGAATAAAGGCGTACACATCTTGGTTGCCACGCCTGGCCGCCTGCTCGACCTGATGACGCAAGGCCACGTGTCGCTGAGCGAAGTTGAATTCTTCGTCCTCGACGAAGGCGACCGCATGCTCGATATGGGCTTCCAGCGTGACCTACAAAAGATCACTGCGAAGCTGCCGGCTGCACGCCAAACCGCCCTGTTCTCGGCCACCATGCCGAAGACCGTCTCGCACCTCGCCAATGGCCTGCTCAATGACCCGGTGAAGGTCGAAGTGATGCAACAAGCAACGACGGCTGAAAAAGTCAGCCAGCAAGTGCTGTTCGTCGCCAAAGACTTAAAGCGCAATCTTTTGATCGACCTGATGGGCGACAGCGGATTCAAGCGTGTGCTGGTGTTTACACGCACCAAACACGGCGCGGATCGGGTGTCGAAACACCTGCAGCAAAGCGGCATCACGTCCGACGCCATCCACGGTAACAAAGCGCAAAATGCGCGCCAACGTGCGCTTGCCAGCTTTAAGACCGGCGCCATCCGCGTGTTGGTTGCGACCGACATTGCAGCCCGCGGGATCGACGTCGACGGCGTGACCCATGTGATTAACTTCGACCTGCCGAACGAACCGGATTCCTACGTGCACCGCATCGGTCGCACGGCACGTAACGGCGCATCGGGCAGCGCGCTTTCGTTCTGCGATCCGAGCGAGCGCGTGTATCTGAAAGATATCGAAAAGACCATCCGCCAACCGGTGCCGGTCAACGAAGACCACGCCTATCACCGGACCGGCAGCGCCAACAATGCGCCCCGACCGAATAATGGCGGACAACGCAATGGTCAGAATAACGGCCAAAACAACGGAAAGTCAGGCGGCGACGCGAGCAAGCGTCGGCGTCCACGTCGTTCGGGCTATCAAAGCAAATCTGCTGCGTAAACGCAGACGCGCGAACTAAACATTCACACGGCGCGGCAAGAAATTGCCGCGCCGTCGTTGTTTTTACAGACGATACCGCCAATATCTGAACGGCATTTTTAACACAAGCGACATGGTTTTTAAGTCATGGATCCACTGACACAAGGCGCACTCGGCGCGGCGTTGCCACAAGCAACTTGGGCGGCGTGGACCCGGCATAACAAAGCTCAGGTCGCTGTCGCCGGCGTGCTCGGCATGCTGGGCGGTATGGCGGCCGATTTGGATGTGCTGATCCGGTCCGACACCGACCCGCTGATGTTTTTAGCGTACCATCGGCAATTCACCCATTCATTGATCTTTATGCCGGTCGGTGGGCTGATCACAGCGCTGGTGCTGCATGCGCTACTGGCACGACGGTGGCAATTGTTGTTCTGGCAGACTGCGCTTGTTTGCACGCTTGGCTACGCAACACATGCCCTGCTGGACAGCGCGACGTCGTATGGCACGCAGTTATTCTGGCCGTTCAGCGATACCCGCGTTTCGTGGAGCATCGTGTCGATCATTGATCCGCTGTTTACCGTGCCGCTGGCCACCGCGGTGATCATGGCGGCGATCAAAAGAAACCCCTGGCTGGCGCGGCTGGGTCTGGCGTGGGCGCTTTTATACCTGAGCCTGGGGTGGATACAGCATCAAAGCGCCATGCGGATGGGCGAAGAGATCGCCACAAGCCGGGGCCACACCCCGATCCGCCTCGAGGTGAAACCTAGCTTCGCCAACATCTTGGCGTGGAAAAGTATCTACGAAACCGAAGACCGGTTCTACGTCGATGCAGTGCGCGCCAACGTGGCACCGAAAATCTTTACGGGCATGTCGGTGGCGAAGCTCAATATAGCCAAGGATTTAACGTGGCTCGACCCCACGTCGCAACAAGCTCGTGATATCGAACGTTTCAGCGGCTTCAGCGACGGCTTCGTGGCCATCGACCCGACTCATCCGAACCGCATTATTGATGTGCGTTATTCATTCGTGCCGAACGAGGTCAGCGCGTTGTTTTCGATTGAACTAAACCGAGAAGGCGACGATGACGCACATGTACATTACCGCACGCACCGCGAACATGCGCGCGATAACATCCACACCCTTTGGCAGATGTTGACCAGCGCGCCGCCTCAATAATTGACCGACTGCCCGGAGCCGCCGTCGACGGCGATGCTTTGCCCGGTGATCATCTCGGCCAAGGGTGAGCAAAAAAACAATGCCGCCGACGCGATGTCTTCAGGGCGGATCAACTTGCCCAGCGGAATGTCCCCGGTGCGCTTTTCGATGATCGCGTCGATATCGGCGCCGGTCTGTTTGGATTCTTTTTCAAAAATCTGCTGCACCCGTTCGGTCTGCGTATAGCCCGGATGTACACAGTTGACCGTCACGTTGTATTGCGCGGCGTAGCCCGAAAACTGTTTGGTAAAGTTGGCAACGCCGGCGTTGGTGACACCATTGGTCATCCGCAGCGGGGCAACGATGCGCGCCGTCATACCGCCGATGTTGACGATCCGCCCGCCGCCTTGTTGTTTCATAAACGGCAGCATCAACCGCGCGATACGAATGTAGGCCATCAGCTTAACGTCAATGTGATAGCGGAATTCATCATCGGTCAGCTCGTCGAAGGGTGCGCTGGTCGACGTCACCGCATTGTTGACCAAAATATCAACGCGCCCGCAGGTACCGCCGACGTCGGCGACAAAACGTTCGATATCTTCCATCCGGCTGACGTCACATTGAAAGCCCCAGGCATTAACGCCCTTGGCTTGAATGTCGGCGACCGTTTGGTCGAGGCTTTCTTGGGTGCGGCCACAGATCGCCACATGCGCGCCGTGATCGGCGAACATCAGCGCGGTGGCGCGACCGATGCCGCGACTCCCGCCGGTGACCACAGCGACTTTATCCTTCAGTTGGAAATCCATCGTACCCTCCTTGATGCGACGTCTATGATGTCAGCAAGTGCAAAGGGCGCCAACGCGCAATGCGCGTCATTCCCACGAAAACCAAAACACTATTGGCCGTAACGTGCGGCGGTCAGGCCGTCCATATCGATTTCCGGCGTCTTTTCCATGACCATATCGGCAACGACGCGGGCAGAGCCGCACGACATGGTCCACCCCAGCGTGCCGTGCCCGGTGTTCAAAAACAGGTTGTCATAGCGCGTCGGCCCAAGCACCGGGGTGCCGTCAGGGGTCATCGGCCGCAGGCCGGTCCAACCTTCAGCCTTGCTGACATCCCCGCCCTTGGGAAACATGTCCGTGACCACGTGACGCACCGCATCGGTCGAGTGACGGACGAGTTTTTGGTTATAGCCGATGATCTCGGCCTGCCCTGCAACGCGGATGCGGTCGCCCAAGCGGGTCACGCCGACCTTGAAGGTTTCGTCCATGATCGTCGATTGCGGGGCGAAATCAGGGTCGGTGATCGGCAGCGTGATCGAATAGCCTTTGATTGGATAGATCGGCAATCGAATGCCGATGGTCTTCAGCAAAATCGGCGCATACGGTCCCATGGCACAGACGTACTTATCGCCGGTGACCCGCCCATCGGTGGTGTCGACGCCGATAATGCGGGCTTGTTCCATCGCAAAGCCGTCGATGTTGACGTTGTAATGAAACGTCACACCAAGCGCTTCCGCCTTTTTCGCCAACGCCTGGGTGAACATCCGGCAATCCCCAGTCCGGTCGGACGTCAGCCGAAGGCCGCCAACAAATTTATGCGCAACTGGCGCAAGCCCTGGCTCGGCCGCGACGCAGCCGTCACGGTCCAACACTTCGAACGGCGAGTCATAGGCGGCCAGCACGTCTTGGTCCGCTTTCGAGCCGTCGATCTGTTTCTGTTTGCGGAACAGCTGCAGCGTGCCCTTCTCGCGCAGATCAAAATCGATCTGCACTTCGTCCAACAATTCGGTCAACGCATCGCGGCTATAGTTTGAGACCCGCACCATGCGGCCCTTATTGATGGCATAAGACTTGGCATTGCAGTTGGACACCATCTTTGCGCACCACGACCACATGGATGGGCTCAGCAGCGGCCAGATCATCAGTGGGCGGTGGCGCATGAACATCCATTTGACGGCCTTCCACGGAATACCCGGCGCCGCCCAGGGTGAGGTCATGCCGTACGACAACTCGCCTGCGTTCGCAAAGCTGGTTTCCAGGCCCGCTTCACGCTGGCGGTCTAAGACTTCGACCTCAACGCCTTGGCGTGCCAGATAATACGCCGTCGTCACGCCGATGATCCCGGCCCCAAGTACA
>Ga0129324_10001063_pt1 | contig 18317 bp, 18 predicted proteins | sample CPBDNA_7_FD_96879 | JGI IMG/M metagenome (GOLD analysis project Ga0129324, IMG submission 96879) | Freshwater to marine salinity gradient microbial communities from Chesapeake Bay, USA - CPBay_Spr_15_0.2_DNA | ecosystem: Environmental > Aquatic > Marine > Coastal | place: USA: Chesapeake Bay... | reverse complement strand
TAGAAACCCCTGCAAGGCTTAAACACCATTTTCGTGACCCCAGTCAACGCGCCGTGAGCGAATCGGCTGAATTGCCTGAACGATTGATCCAAGCGGCATTAAAGAGTGTCAGACAGGTTGCCCTGAACCAATCGTTGGCTGTCGAGTGCCTGGGCGCTTGGCTGACCGAACCCAACCAGATGGCAAGATTTGAGTCCACTGAGGGCTTCATTGAGCCTGGACAAGGCGGACAGATCAAGCTCGATCGGCGCACGCGCATGCTGTTTTGGCAGCGAGCGCTTTTTATCAATGGCGAAAAAGTCCCCACAGCAGCCAACGCATTATTGAAGCAACTGGCCAACTCGAGAAGTGTGTTTCTCACCCCTACCCAAACCAGTGGCAAAAGCCACACCCAAAACCAAACCCTTGACACATTGAATGATTGGCTAGACGCCGGCTGGATTCATTGGCAAGCAAATACCCAGTAAAAAACCAAGCAACGACTCAGAGACTCAAACAAGGGTCTTATTTTTTACCCCGATCCAAGACATCCTTTTTGCTCAATAAAGGCCACGATTGTCTCTAGGCCTTCGCTGCGCTTAAGGTCAGTCATGACCCAATCGCGGTCTGGTCGCATGCGGGCCGTATCGTGGCGCATCACATCCAAGTTCGCGCCCACATAGGGTGCGAGGTCGATTTTATTGATCACCAACAAATCGCTGCGAGTAATCCCAGGCCCACCTTTTCGTGGGATTTTTTCACCACCAGCCACATCAATCACGTAGATCGTCAAATCCGATAAATCAGGACTGAAGGTCGCTGCCAAATTATCACCACCTGACTCCACAAAAATAATGTCCAAGTCTGGAAACCGTTGCTGCATGCGATCGATAGCCTCCAAATTAATCGAAGCATCTTCTCGAATAGCCGTGTGGGGACAACCTCCTGTCTCAACCCCCATGATGCGCTCAGCCGCCAAGGCATCAGCGGCCACCAGCAATCGCTCGTCTTCTTTGGTGTAAATATCATTGGTCACAACCGCGAGCTGCCACTTGTCACGCATGCGCTTGCACAGCATCTCGACCAAGGTGGTTTTGCCTGAACCCACTGGCCCACCGATACCCACTCTTAATGGCGTTTTTTTCATGCTTTTTTCCTTACCTTGTTCCTAACTTCTGAATAACCGGGTGTACTGTGTTTCATGTTGACTACTGACCATGGCTAAGCCAACAGGTGCGCTACCAGCGGCACTTAAATGAGTGACCTGTGCCGTTGCTATCGCTTGCCCGACAGCGGGTTTAAGCGCATGCATGAGTACTTGCCCATCAAGCTGACCCAGCGGCACGATCTTCACGGCAGACAACACTTGGTTTTCTAGCCAAGCCCAAACAAAGGCGGATAAGGCAATCGTCTCATCGTTAAATCGCAAACCACACAAAGTGGCGTGAGCCATGGTGTGGTTGGTCGCTATGCGTTGCATCACACCCGTTGGCGGCATGCGCTCAGGCACCACCCACTGCTCGAACAAACGCACCATTGAATAGGCCATTTGTCGCGATTCAAGCCGCAACTCAGCGGTTTCTCTGAGCGCCGTCCATTCGTAAGCCAACTCAATGACAGTGGCCCAATCGCTGCGCCGAGTGGCCCTAAAACACGCCAACCACGCCGGCAACTCTTGTTGGGCCAGCACCAGCAACAACGCATCACGAATCCAGACCTCAGCGCTGACCCGATCCGTGACCCAGCCTGACGCCTGAGCCTGCTCTAATCCTTGCGAATAGGCAAAACCGCCGATCGGCAGCAAGGGACTGGCTAGGTGTAGTGCATCGATCCATTGCTCATTCGAATCAACGCCACATGACAGCTTATTCATGTTGAATCACTTAAGTTCACACGGTGTGCTGCCATTGATAACGCTTCACCGACCTGCCCCATCTGATCATCTAGGGCCACCACTTCACCATGGTGATGACGGTGTCCCGGCGAATAAGCACCTGCCTCTGGTAAAAAAGGCTGGTTAACAGCCGTCACAGATGCCCCAAGAAGCTGAACCATCTGCTGCAAAACAGCATCAGGTTCAATGAAGATGGCATCCGGTGTCAACATCGCCTTGACGTGCCGATTGGCCAAGTGGTAAGTGACCCGCATCAAATCAAAAGTGCTCGGCGCGCCGATACGTAGCAAAGACTCAGACTGCGCTTCAATCCTTAGTCGTTGTCCACAAGTGCTCAACAACACGTCACCTGGATTCATCACATCCCCACGAGGCAAGACAATGGCCACCGCACGCCCACTGGGCAGCATGGCCGCGAGTCGACTGCGTTGTCGGTCTGAGCAGCTCAAAGACAGAGCCTCTGCCCCGTCAGACCGATGATCGTCGCTGCTGCCTAGCTTTTGTTGAAACAAGATGGCCATGGTTAAAAAAGAAAATACCGTTGCGCCATCGGTAACACCGTGGCTGGTTTGCAATCCAACAACTCACCGTCGGCATAGACTTTGTAGTTCTCAGGATTGACTGTGATTTGTGGGGTAGCGTCGTTAAGCTTCATGTCCGCTTTTGAAATCTGTCGCACACCACGCACGACTCCCACGCGCTTTTGCAACCCAAGCTCGTTTGCCACACTCGCTTCTACAGCCGCTTGCGACATGAAAGTCAGGCTTGTCTCAAAAACCGCTCGTCCCGCAGCACCAAACTGTGGTCGGTAGTGCATGGGTTGTGGGGTGGGTATTGATGCATTGGGGTCCCCCATCAGCGCCATGGCAATCATCCCGCCTTTGATCACGGTGGTGGGTTTCACCCCAAAAAAAGCGGGGCGCCAAAGCACCAGATCGGCGAGCTTGCCCACTTCGATCGACCCTACCTCGTGTGCGATGCCATGTGTGATGGCAGGGTTGATGGTGTATTTGGCGATGTAACGCATGATGCGAGCATTGTCGTGCTCGGCAGGATCGCTCAAGCCTGGCGATGATAGCGAACCACGCTGTTCACGCATTTTGTGCGCCGTTTGCCACGTTCGCATAATAACTTCGCCCACCCGACCCATGGCCTGACTGTCGGAGGCGATCATGGAAAAAGCACCAATGTCATGCAGAATATCTTCAGCAGCAATCGTCTCACGCCGAATACGGCTTTCAGCGAATGCAATATCCTCGGCGATCGAGGCATCTAAGTGGTGACACACCATCAGCATATCCAGATGCTCATCAATGGTGTTAACTGTATAGGGCCGAGTCGGATTGGTCGAAGATGGCAAGACATTGGGCTCTGAGCACGCTCGAATAATATCTGGCGCATGGCCACCACCCGCACCCTCGGTGTGATAAGTGTGAATCACGCGACCGTTGATGGCTGCTAGTGTTGCCTCAACGAATCCTGACTCGTTTAACGTGTCAGTGTGTATCGCAACCTGCGTATCAGTCAGTTCAGCCACAGATAGACAGTTGTCAATTGCGGCAGGCGTACTGCCCCAATCCTCATGCAGCTTCAAGCCAATCGCACCAGCTTGGATTTGCTCCATCAATGGCTCAGGTAAAGAGGCGTTGCCTTTGCCCAAGAAACCCAAGTTCATCGGATATGCCTCAGCGGCTTGCAGCATTCGGCCAAGGTACCAAGGACCGGGCGTCACTGTCGTGGCAAAGGTGCCTGTTGCCGGGCCTGTACCGCCACCCAACATGGTGGTGATGCCAGAAGTCAGCGCCTCTTCAATTTGTTGAGGGCAAATAAAGTGGATGTGACTGTCAATCCCACCAGCGGTGACAATCATGCCTTCGGCGGCAATGATTTCCGTGGCGGGCCCAATCACGATCGTCACCCCTGGCTGCACATCTGGGTTGCCCGCTTTGCCAATGCCACTGATGCGGCCATCTTTTAGACCAATGTCTGCCTTAACAATGCCCCACCAATCAATGATCAAGGCATTGGTTAAAACCGTGTCGGCACAATCTTTACTCATGCGTTGCGACTGACCCATACCGTCACGAATGACCTTACCACCGCCGAATTTCACTTCTTCACCATAAATGGTGAAGTCTTCTTGAACCTGCGCAAACAAAGCTGTATCGGCCAAACGGACACGGTCACCCACGGTGGGACCAAACATTTCTGAGTAGGCTTGGCGTGAAATCTTCATGATTCAAGAGCCCCCATGACTTGACCGCGGAATCCATAAACCAGTCGATCGCCGGCAAACATCACCAGTTCGACGTCGCGAGATTGGCCCGGCTCAAAACGCACGGCAGTGCCCGAGGCAATGTTCAAGCGATAGCCTTTGACTTTCGCGCGATCAAAGGACAGAAATTCATTGGTTTCAGCAAAGTGGTAGTGCGAGCCCACTTGAATGGGTCGATCGCCTGTATTGGTGACCCGAATGGCGCACGTTTGTCGCCCTGCGTTAAGCGTGATGTCACCTGGCTCAATAATGAACTCACCGGGGATCATGCTCTTGCTCCTTGCGAATCGCTGAAGGCAAGACGGCACCAATTGGGCGACGCTGACAGACCTTCCAAATGCATGAGGCAGTGATCGCCACTGAGACCAACACCAGCCACACACCATTGGTTTCAACCATATGCAAAACAGCATGCCAAACGCTGTTGACATGCCCCTGATGAGCCAAGACGGATAAGGGTAAGACCGACAACCCAAGGGTTGCAAGCACACGCAAAGGATTAAGTTTTGATTTCATTGTCAAACTCCAATGGTTCAATGAATGGGCTGGTGAACAGTTACCAACTTAGTGCCATCCGGAAAGGTTGCTTCGACCTGAATATCCGGAATCATCTCTGGCACGCCCGCCATGACTTGGTCACGCGCGAGGATTCGTCGGCCTTCGCTCATCAATGACGCAACCGTTTGACCATCGCGCGCACCCTCTAGAATCGCTGCGGTGATGTAGGCGATGGCCTCTGGAACATTCAGTTTTAGGCCTCTGGCCAATCGACGCTCGGCCAATAATCCTGCCGTAAAAATCAGTAGCTTGTCTTTCTCTCGTGGTGTCAGGTCCATCGTTCATTTTCCAAAAAAATTAAGTCGCCCATAAACGCGGGGTACCCATTGTTTGATGCAATACATGGGTGCTTAACCAGTGCCATGTCACCTCCAACTGAGTACGCAAATCAATCGGATCACCCAGAAGACGCCCCACCAACACCCTAGGGTGCAGCCGGGTAAAAGCGACACCCGGGCAATGCGCTCTCAGAGCAGTCAGGCAGTCATCTGACAAGGTCACATCAGCTGGCACGACCACCCAACAGGTCGACAACGCGTGATGCCCCTGCAGGCCCACAGGCGAGTCAAACAAAGGGTCGTTACCAACCAATCTAAGCCGCTCGATCCAAATCACATCATCGTCGAGCGATAAGCGTAAAGTCTGGTTGAAGCTACCATGCGTGTAACGCTCACCCGATCCGTGTCGGCCGTAAATCAGTGTGTCCCATCCAAAAAGAGAACCCGTGGGGGCAATGTCCATCATCAAAACCGAATGCACGACAGCGTGGTCATACACGATCGTTTCGGCTGGCAGCCACTGCAATTGTCCCTTAACGTTCATTTCGATGTGCTGAGCCGCTGCGGTGCCACCATACGCGCCATACCATTTGGTGGCCGAAGGCGTGGTGATGAGTGCTTGCGCGTTTTGTGCGACATCAATCGTGATAGCTAAAAAATCACCCGCAGCTATACCACCTGGCGGGTGAATAATGACGGCATGACAGCACGCTAGGCCGTCGGGGTACAGTGCTTTTTGTATGCGCAAAGGGCCTTGATGCTCAAAATCAAGTACCGTTCGCTCCAACTGGCCTTGAGAATCAACACGTGCTTGGAAGTCCAGACGCAATTCCCCGTGCCACCGGTTCGATAACAAGAGGGGTGCAGAGCCACTACTGGGCTCATGCTCACTGATACGCACACTCACAGCGGTTTCCTGGTGTTTGATGTCTTAACCACATTAGTGCAATTTTCGTGCCAAATAGCAGCAACCATGTAGACAACGTGAGATCCACGCCATCAAAAGCACGATTCAGTGCAAGCCCAATAAAAAAGCCCCATAATGGGGCAGATGCACCAATACGGGGCTTGGGGGATCAGCAGGCACCCACATGGACCCACTGAAACCCGTCCGTTATAAGGCTTGCATACGCTCCGCCAAAACACTCAACATGCGTTTGGCCGTCTCACTTGTGTCGGGCTGTCCATCACCTCTGAACACACTGACAATTGTTCGATCACCCTCGCCTTTCAAATGCACTCGGTACTGTTGTGCAGGCTCTGGGTCTTTGGCACCGAATAACCGGCCAAAGAAGGACGGCTCTTCCCGGATCAAGCCAGTGTCAGTGTCAACATATCGCACAAAAAAGTCACCGGCAGAGCGGTCACGATCATCGACCGCAAAATTACCCGAATCAAGTGCCAAACCGACACGGCGCCAACTCATCTCAAAGGACTCATCAATGGTCAAAGTGCCATCCACCGATACGTTGTCCTGCACGACAGGCTTGAGCTTCGTGTCTGCGGCTTGTGCCATTTTTTGGCGAGCCAATTCTGTTTCTTCGCCCAAGAAAACCATCAAACGAGCCAACATGGCTGCGTTTAGACCGGGGTCTTCGCGACCAGGCTTCCAGCGGGTTTGATCTTGCTCGATACCCATGCGCTCTTCAACCATATGCTCATGGGAAATATAAACCTCGGTGATGTCGCCGTTGCGTTCAACAATGGTTCGAAATTTATCGCGCTCACCACTGTCGTAGACACGGTCTATGACTTTACCAAGCGCTTCACGCAACCATGAGGATGGAATCCTAGAACGATTTTCCGCCCAATTGGTGACCATCAATCCCGCTTTGCTATCAATAATATCTAGACTGAAACCTGAGTCGTACCAATAATTTTCAATCTTTGGGAACAACTCACTTGGCGACATCTTGACAGCCAGCCATCTCAGATCACCGTTGCGCTTTACCTCCATATCGGGGTAGGTCGGCAATACTGCTTCTCGTGTTAGTCCACTGCTACCCGAGGCGTCGATCTTTGAGCCTTGCGACTGGAACGCTGTCAATGTTGTAGAGCCGGTTGCCGGCGCCCTGTAGCGCGGATCGGCAGCGGCTTGGGTCAAATCAGGGGGAATGCTCAAGGGATCGGTGCGCGCCGCTGACTGATAGTCAATGGCGTTTTGCCCGCTCAAGGTCTCTTTAACTGTAGAGCAAGCGCTTAAAACCGCCACGCTCGTTACTAGCAATGCCACTTTCAACACCATGTGCCGAGCTTTTCGGTGTTTCTTCATCACAGTAGACCTGCCTCCAACAGCGCTGCCCGCAAGGCGTCATGATAATGCGGACTTAATTCAAAAAGTGGTAGCCGAACACCCGACGGTATTCGGCCCATTTGTGTCAATGCCCATTTAACAGGGACTGGGTTTCCTTCTACAAACAACAGTTTGTTTAGGACAGCCAACTTGGCATTAAGTGCCCGAACTGTAACCAAATCGCCAGCCGCCGCCGCCACGCAAAGATCATGCATGGTGCGTGGTGCAATATTGGCCGTTACCGAGATATTGCCCTGCCCACCGAGCATGATGAGGGCAGCTGACGTTGGGTCATCTCCACTAAGAACCAGAACCCCTGGGGGCACGTCTCTGATTAGTAAGGCACCTCGCGCAATATCGCCAGTGGCATCTTTGATGCCAATAATGCCAGGGATCTGAGCCAAACGCAGCGCGGTGTCGTGCGCCATATCGGCAACCGTGCGGCCGGGCACGTTATACAAAATGGTCGGCAAATCGACCGCATCTTGGATCGCCTTGAAATGACGGTAGATCCCTTCCTGCGAAGGTTTGTTGTAATACGGCACCACAGAGAGACCCGCTTGTGCGCCGACTTTCTTGGCGTGATGGGCCAGGTGAATGGCTTCGGCGGTCGAGTTAGCCCCAACACCTGCAATCACAGGGATACGACCTGCCGAGTGGTTGACTGCTACCTCAATTAATTCAGCGTGCTCATCCATATCAACGGTCGGCGACTCTCCTGAAGTGCCCACCACAACGAGAGCGTCGGTACATTGCTCAATGTGCCAATCAATCAATTGCCGATAACTCACCAAATCAAGACTACCATCGGGGTGCATTGGGGTAACCAATGCAACCATGCTGCCGCCGAACCGTGGGCTTGCCGAGGATAAGTGAGAGGTTGTCATGACGCGTTCCGTACGAATTTATTCTAAGGAATCCAGCATAGTCGCATGGGTAAATTATCTATTATGTAGTGTAACGGAACCGACCCCGTCCGTGCGGCCATCTATGCGGTCAAAGAAACAGTCGCACGATCCAGCGACCGAGCGCCATGAAGGGCTCAATTAACACCCATAAACTGCCCGTTAACAAGAGCACAATAAGAATGACCATGCCATAAGGCTCTAAGCGACCGTACTGCCAGGCCAGTTGATGCGGCAAAAGGCTAAAAAGAATGCGACCACCGTCTAGGGGCAATAGCGGAAACAGGTTCAAGGCCATCAACACCAAGTTAATCTGAATCCCCACTGCCGCCACTTGAAACAAGAAGCTGTCTCGTCCAAGGCCGGCTTCGAGCACAAATCGAATGGTGATCGCCCAGATGACGGCCATTAACAAGTTTGCCGCTGGCCCAGCCAATGCAACCCACAGCATGTCTTGTTTGGGTTTGCGCAATCGGCCAAAATCCACCGGCACAGGTTTGGCCCAACCAAATAGTAGCGGCGGCCCACCCAAAAGCTTTGATGTCAGCAACATGCCCAACGGCACCAGAATCGTGCCCACAGGATCAATATGGGGAATGGGATTCAGTGTGACACGACCCGCCAAAGTCGCTGTTGGGTCACCGAATAAACGGGCCACGTAACCGTGGGCTGCCTCATGGAAAGTGATCGCAAAAACCACTGGCAAGGCAAAAATGGCGATGGTTTGGATTAAATCGGTCATGAAAAATGTTTCCTGAAGCCACTCATGTTTAAAGACCAATCAGTGCCGGGTCAGCTGCGCCCAGTCGCACCAAAACAGGCTCAGCACTGGTTAAGTCAACCACAGTGGTTGGCTCCCACGGGCAATTACCCGCATCCAAAATGATATCCAATTGCTTATCCAGTTTGGCACGCACGTCTTGCGGATCAACCAGCGGGGACTCTTCGTTGGGCAAAATCAATGTGGTCGATAACAAGGGCCCTGAGATTTCAGCCAGTAGGGCTTGTACAACGTGATGCTCAGGCACACGGATACCAATGGTTTTACGCGACGGGTGCGAGACCCGTTTGGGCACTTCCCGGGTGGCTTCAAGAATAAAGGTCCACCGGCCTGGCGTTGCCATTTTCAACAGACGGTATTGCTGATTGTCTACCCGAGCAAAGTGACTGATGTCTGACAAGTCACGACAAAGCAAAGTCAAATGATGTTTCGCATCCAAGCCCCTTAATCGGCGCAAGCGATCAGCGGCGTTTTTGTCATCCAAATGGGCCACTAAGGCGTAACCAGAATCGGTAGGCAGTGCGACAATACCGCCGCCCTCAAGGGCCTGTACCGTTTGGGCAAGAAGGCGAGGCTGAGGATTGCTCGGATGCAAGGTCAGATATTGGCTCATATTCAACACATTTTTGATATCTGGTTAGCCTAACACAGCCACCACATAACAGGCTTTGCAATAGGCGCTAAACTAACGAACTTCAGTCCCCGTAGCTCAACTGGATAGAGCACCCGCCTTCTAAGCGGGATGTTGCGTGTTCGAGTCACGCCGGGGGCGCCAAAGCAACCATGTATCACACTCGAAACACGTGCTCAGCAGGACTTGACGGGTGCTAAGGGAATGTTGGCAAGGTGCTAATTAACCCTAATCAATTTTGACATGATATCCATTTGCGACATCAGCAGGGATATGAATTTTGCACCTCTCCGCCTTGAAAAAATGGAAATACAGCGACGCCACGCATTTAATTGACATACTCCCCAACCTGAAGAGTGCCGTTTACAGCGCAACCGATCATATCAACTCGCCCCAACTCGATATGTCGGTCATGCATGAGGCCATGCCTAAATTTTCTTAGCATTAAATCATAGATGGCTCAGCGTTGAGATGCTCACAAGTGATTTGCAAGGGCTGGAAAGTTAATTCAGCCATTGGCGCAGCCGCCCGTGGGATTTTTATCGCGCAACAGCAAATACTAATAACCGTACGAGTGGCCCTTTTCGTTGATGGCTTCAAGGTTATCGAGACGACCGCCGTGTAGCCATAAGCACAACAACACTGTCCAGTAATAACACGCAAGTAGACGTGCTCGTGTATGGCTTTGTGAAGTATTTTTTACCGCTGATTGGTCCCTGAAAAACGCTAGTGCGTACCTAGAAAGATGTAGGGATGTACACGGTTTGCGTCATTTACTCGGTTAGACGCGAGTCACTATCATGACATCACCACTTCGACATACCCAAGAGAGACAAACATGGTGACGTTCTATCGCAAGGCACAGATCGAGCGCAACGCATCAAATAACCAAGCGGCAGACGAACCTGACATGATGCAGTCTGGCCACGCTAGCGAATCCGACTATCTTGGCATTATCAGTCCTGAGGATGAATTACCTTACATCGTGGTTCGCCCCAAAGCCAGCCGAAAACCAAACAACAAAAAGATTTTTCGCATGCGCAACCCTTGGGACTAGTTTTAATCGCGTTAGGAGATTTTTATGATCTTAGATTCAAGCGCCGGCTTGCTGGATAAACATCAGGACAAATTATTTATCGGTGACCTTTCAGCCGTGGGGTACATCAGCACATCAACCCACATACCAGGAATCCTTGGGTTGACACACCTATTACTAAAAAGTTATCAAAACAATCACAAGCGCAACATTACTGGCCGTCTTTACTTTGACGGCTGCGACTATGGCCTAATTCTCGAAGGCGAGAGAAATCAAATCAACAGCCTCTCAAGGACTCTTGAGAAGGATGAACGTCACAAAATTCGACAAAAATACCATTTAGAAGACATCGAAAAACGGCACTATGTAGACTGGCAAATGCGGTTTGATGGTGCGGACGTGGTTGCGAGCATGTGGCCAGGCTACAGACATGCCATCAAAGAAATCAACAGCGATACAGCTGATCGTGTTTGCGAACTCATGGCGCGCTATCACGTCTGAATGAAGTGCCACCACCAAATAATCCTAAAAAAGAGACAGATATTGGCTCTTTTTTAGATTTACTTCACCGCAATCAAGCGCCCATTACGGTTTTTTTCTTTATCAACGTCAGTGTTATCGCGCCATTGTCATATCTTGCAACTGAGCCCTCAGATGCAACAGCATGATTTAGCTGAACCATGCGACTTAGCCAGCCATAATATCGCTCACTACAAACAACCTTTTCATCGGCATTCTCTTCAATAACTTTTTGAGTATCAGCACTGATAATAAGTTTGTCGTATTTGACCTCAATTTTGATATTTTTTTTCAAGGCCTGGTAGTTCGGCTGCGATTACACAATGATCTTTGCAATCTTTGATATCGACCTTAAATGACTGATTATTACTTCAAAAAATGGTCGCATGATGTAACCTGGTGAAATATACCTGACGAAGAAATTCCCCTACAAATTACGATTAATAGTTTCCAGTTGGCTCATGACACTTTGCTTCTTTAGTAAAAACCCATAGTGGCGACTGTGTACTTAAACCGTACGGCCATTAAATGGCCAAACCTTAGCGCTCACGCAGTGCCTCACGTACAGACATTAGTGGCCTGAAGACGTACTCCAAGACTGTTTTGTTGCCAGTCTTAACCTCTATATCTGCCCTCATTCCTGGCATCGGCAACAATTTTTTTCCATGGCGTACAACATCTGCTTCAGAGAATCCGACGATCACTTTATAGACCCCGGGCTCAAGTTGAACGTCCTCACCTGATGGTGGTTGTTTGCCGTTCGGCTCTTGCAAAGTATCAGCACTAATATGCAAAATCGTACCGGCAATACCACCGTATTTATTGAAGTCATATGCACTAAGCTTGACCATCACTGGCTGTTTAATCTGCAAAAAAGCCACTTCGGCTGGATCAACAAAAGCCTCTACAACCATCTGATCGTGCGTTGGGATAATTTCTAAAATATCTTGACCTGCGGGTATCACCGCACCCAAGGTGGTGACTTGAATGTTCTTGATAATGCCGTCCATCGGCGCACGGATCACCGTGCGTTTGAATGCATCTTGTCGGGCTAAAGCGTTTTCGCGAGCCATGGCCAATTCGGTCTCTACCTTGACCAGCTCATTGTTGGCATCGGTGTAATAACGATTTTTACGTTCAGCAATACCCGCTTGAATATCTGACCGCTGACGTGCTAGTCGCAACACCTCTACTTCAGAAATCACACCCTTATTCACTAGCGGCTCAATCATTTCAATTTCTCGACTAATGAGTGACATTGATCGTTCTAAGGCAAAAACTTGCTCATCAAGTGCTTGTCGTCTAGCGCTGAACGCAACCCTCTCACGAGCCGTGATTTTCGGATGGCCCTTTAATTCGTCAGCGAATGCAAGTTCCGTACCCAAAGCCTCTGAACGCAGTCGGGACGCCTGAGCGGACAGTCCAAGCCATTTTTCTAAAGCCTCTCGGTACATCGGTCCAGACCGTGCATCATCAATGCGCAGAAGCTGCTGCTCTGCCTTAACCGAATCACCCTCCTTGACGCTGAGTTCAGAGAGAATGCCAGCGTCTAAGCTCTGAACCACTTGCGCCTTGCTTAACGGAATGACGCGCCCCTGACCTCGGCTGATCTCCTCAAGCTCAAAGTGATAAGCCCACACAACAAATCCCAGCAAGCCGATGCCAAGCGCCCAAATGGTCAGCGTCCTAATCCGTGAGTCATCTTTGCGATCCTGCTGATAATCAAACTCGTTGCCGTGGTGAGTTGTCGATGAATTCATGATGTTTCCTCGTTCATGCGATGGTTTTAGGCCGGTGCACCGGTTGCTGTGGGTTCACTGCCCTGCGTTGCATCAGTAGCCCCAACTGTCGACGCAGTCTTTCGTGTCGTGCGAGTGCTGCGTTTGCCTGGTGCGGCTACGCCAACCGCCAGTTGCTTAAGCACCTCGTCACGGGGGCCTTGGGTAATAATCTGTCCTCTCTCAAGCACGGCAATGCGGTCTACCCAAGCCAAAAGTTGTAAACGGTGTGTTCCTAGCAGCATGGTTCTACCTTTAAGCCAAGGCTCTAATACCTCTATGACGCGTTTCTCTGACTGTTGATCCATATGCGAAGTGGGCTCATCCATAAAAACAAACTGTGGGTCGCGCAACATCATCCGAGCGATGGCTAATAATTGCCGCTGACCGCCCGACAATCCACCGCCCGCCTCTGACAATGGCATGTCTAAGCCACGTGGGTGGTTAGCAACCAACCCGTAAAGATCGAGCTTTTTCAAAACATCAATCACCTGGCTATCAGTGATGCGGTTATCTGATAACACCAAGTTATCTCTTAGCGTACCCATGAAGAGTTGTGCATCCTGGCCAACGTAGCCAACGTGATTTCGGATCTGATTTGGATCAACCTGCTGCAAGTCGACGCCATCAACGAGCACATGGCCACCAAGCGGGGTATAAAGGCCCGACATAAGCCTTAACAAAGTGCTCTTTCCGGATCCAACACGGCCCAGAAGCGCCATGTGATCACCCGGATTAAGCGCTAATGAAATCCGCTTGATGACCGGAATCTTATGCTCGTCTGGATAAGAAAACTCCAATTCAACAGACGTCAGTGCTCCATCAATTTTGTCTGGTATGACGTAATGGCGAGCACGATCGCGATCACGAGGCCGCTGCATCAAGTGCTCAAGTGTGTGCAAAGAGGCGACCGCTTGCTGGTAGCGCGCAGCCAACGACATCACGTTACCCAAGGGTGAGATTGCGCGGCCAGCAAGAATTACCGCGGCAATCAGCGCACCGAGGGTGAGCGAGTTTTGACCAATCAAATAGACACCTGCCACGATCATGCCAACAGTCACCAACTGCTGCAGCATGGCAGTCAGCCCCATGATGAGATTGGTCAACGATCTGGCGCGTTTGTAAGATTGTGCTGCAGCACCATTAGAAAAATCCCAACGCCGCTGCAAATATTCTTCCGCACGATGGCTTTTGATGAGTTCTAAGTTTAGTAAGGACTCCACCAATACACTTTGCTTGTCGCCGGACTCTTTCATGTTCATGCGCATGGCTTTCATGAGTGGATACTGTGCTAGTAGTCCAACGATGATGAGCACAGGGACAATTGCTGCCGGTACCAATGCTAAAGGTCCAGCAATCATCCAAATTAAGGCTATAAACATTACGATAAAGGGCAGATCACCAATCAATACCAACGAAGCCGACGAAAAAAAATCCCTTAGCGCTTCAAAGTCCCGCATTGAACTGGCAAATATGCCAATCGACTGCGGTCGGTGCTCAAGACGAATCGACAAAATCTCTCGCAATAGGGCAGCATTGATAGCCATGTCGGCCTTTTTGCCACCAGCATCGACCAATGACGCTTTAAACCAACGCATCATGAACTCAAGCAAGATGGCAATTGACGTTCCAATGGCCAGTGTCCAAAGCGACGTGTAGGCTTGCGTGGGCACGACCCTGTCGTAAACATTCATTGCAAAAAAAACAACAGCAACTGTCAGAATATTAGCGATGACATTGGCTGTCATGGCTTCGAAGTAGTAGCCACGGTAGGTCCAAATCGTGGACCAATACCAACGCAGGCCGTCACGCTGCGGTGGTAAAAGCCGATGTGACGCTGTCTCAGGCGCATGCTGAATGATGAGCGTTCGTCCGTCGTATCGCGACTTAAGCTCTTGCATTGTCATCGTCGTCTCTTTAGTCTGCCCCGGCCAAATGACATGCACGCTAGCACCTTTGAAGGCGGTGACAATACAATAAACACCATCGTTCAATGCCAGAACAGCAGGCATCAAATAACTGGGTATTTGCTCAATTTCTGTGTTGGCCCATACAGCCATGAGTCGATGGCGCTTGATGACACTTTGCAGCTCTGTGTCAACAAAATTGCCTTGACTATCAAACTTCACAGCGTTACGAAGCTCTCGAACCGGTATGGGCTTTAATAAAATGCCAGAAACCTGCGCAATCGCGTCGATCAGATGACCGGCTAGTTTGGTCTGCACTCGCTGATGATCCATCGCTTGGCGTTCAGTTTCATGAAACGATGCGTCTGCGTTCTCACTTTGAACTTTAGTATCCATGATCAATCCTTTTATTGGGTGTTCATCCAGTTGGACGAGATGTTTCCTGTCTGCGCACCACGCAGCCCCTTGCCACTTCTCGTGCTTATCGCCGATTGGCTAGCCACCGAACCAACCGGCGATAATCCGATTGCATCTTTTTGAATCTTTGGTTGTGGGCTGTAGAGATAGGCGTTGGCGAGTTGAGCCGTAGCAGCCATCAGCCTGGCACGAGCGACCTTGGCGTCAAGTTCAGCCTGTGCGCGATTGCTCTGGTAACTAAAAACATCGGATTGGATATTTAAGAGATCAAGCAGCGACCGTCGTCCGACTTCAAATTGCTGACGGTAAGCCACGACCACAGCCTGAGCAGTTTTAATTTGAGTCCGACTCGCGGCGATGCGATCAATTGCTGACTGACGAGCAGCCCAAAATGATTGAATCCGTTCGCGCAGCACAAGCTGCGTTTCTTTTAGGTTCTGTTGGGCCGCCTCAAGATTTGCTGCTGCCGTGCCCACCGCACCCACTGTGGCACCGCCTTGAAATATGGGCACAGACACAACCACCTGCGCGACATAGTCACCCTGACCACTGCCTTGGTAGGTCTGTTTGCCGTACGTCAAATTAACTGTCGGTGAGTGTCCTGAGCGGGCACTGCGCAAGGCCGCTTCATTGGCCTCGACCATGGCCATTTGTTGTCCCAAAATAGGATGGTTAACAGTCATGGAGGACAGCGCAGCTTCCACTGTTTTAGGCGTCACACCTGGCTCGTCATCCAAACCGATCGGTTGTTGGGGCATTTGACCCAACAACATGCGACTCAATCGATCAGCAGCTTGAGCAAGATCGCCCTGCCGTTGAGCCAAAATGAGTTTGGCGTTTTGATAACGCACCTCAGCTTGGTTACGGTCAACACGGCGTCCACGGTCAGCCGCCAAAATGGCTTCGGTTGAACCGAGTACGCGTCGATGGAATGCGAGGTTGTTTTCAGCAAGACTCACCATTTCTATTTGGTGAGCCCAGTTGAGATAGCCCTCAATACACTGCAGGGCAATGTCATCCTGAGTGATTTTTTGCTGTTCCCGAGCAGAATCAGCCATGGCCCTTGATCGCTCGACATCTGCCTGTATGCGCCAGCCAGACCAGACATTAAGGCTAACGGTGGGCGACTGAATCCACGTATTGTTAACGCCGCCCGCGTTGTACTCGCTGTACGTTCCAAGCCAGCTAACTTGGGGCCAATGCGCAGCTTGCGCGCGCGTAATATCTGATTTCGCGGCATCGGTGCGTGATTGAGCAGCCAAAATAGCCGGGTATTGCGATAACGAAATCATGACAGCCTCTCGTAGGCTTTGACCCTGTGCTGTCACCCCGATGCCAAATAGCACCCCTGCCATACAGGCTTGCGCCATCTTCAGGCACTTTAATTTAGGAACTCTCATGGCCGAACTCATGACAAACCATGTTGCTGGAGATACAGCACAAGCGACAACCGTCCAGGCAGTGCTAGTTTTTGATAGATGTGATGCAAGTGAAGCTTAACGGTGCCATCCGAGATGTTTAATCGGCTTGCAATTCGCTTATTGGGAAGCCCCTCAAGGATCAGTTTGGCCACAGCCAACTCTCGCCGAGTCAAGACTTGAGTGACGACTTGGCTTTTTTTGTGTTGAGACAGCATGTGCGATACCGCATGCGATGTGAGATCTTGATCCAGCCACTTTTTGTTGTCGTACACAGCGTTGATACACTCCGCGAGTCGCTGGGTCGAATTGTGCTTTCCAACGAGACCACAAACACCCATATCAAGCGCACGAATCACTTGCGCAGGGGCGCCAGAGGTAAAAACGATTGATTTGGTTTTAAGCTGCCGTTTTTGAATTTCATCGATAACTGACATGCCATCTCGCTCAGGCAAATCAAGATCAAGTAGCAACACATCGGGGTTATGTTCTACGACAGCGTTTAAGGCCGCCTCGCCGTCAGCAACAGATGACATGACGTGAATATTTGAGTCGAATTGCTGAATTTGTTCTATGCCAGCACGCATAAGCGGTTGTGGATCGGCCACGATCAAGTTGATAGTCACGGGAGCCCCCTTTTTTCAGAGCGGTGATGATTAATCGTTCGATACACCCTTCGGCATTAACCAAGGTTTGAATCGATAGAGTTAGGTTAGGGATAACCAAAGAAATGCAACATCACCGCAATTGGTTATTGGCCCTAGGCACAAATGGGTAGACGAAAAAAAACGGGTAGACCAAAGGCCCACCCGTTAACTAACCAAATGACAGATATCGATTTATCAGACTGACATATCAAGCGGCGCCATAGAAGAGCCTAGGATTGCAATATCAATGCTTTGAGTAGCACTTGCATCAAAATCCGAATCAATGACAGCAAGGTCGAGTTTAAGATCTGCACTAAGCACCGAAGAACTCTGTGTCATGACACCGATGTCAGATATTTTGATGACATCACCATCAGTTTCACCGAGACCAAATGCCCGTGTGGTGGTACTTGCTCCCTCATCACCGATAAGTGAATTAAACACAATGCCCTCACCCGTGACCCCCTCAACCGAAACGAGCATTTGTGCCCCAGTAATGAGGTAAGACTCGCCCGCTGCATTAAAGTCATTGCTCTCGATGATGATCGCGCCATCATTGTTATCGAGCACAATTCGATAATCTGGCGTGATGGAATTGCCTATTTTTAGGATTTCGTTGCTATCCACAATCAAGGCTCTTGTCGTTTCTTGCAGTGTGTCGGAGTCAATCAGCGATAGAACAACCACCAGATCCTCAGTATTGCCAATACCGTCAAACTTTAAGAACATGCTTTCAGCATACTCGCTAGGAGTCCCATCCAAATAGCCATAAGGGTTGCTACTGTGCAAAGTGAAATTAAGCACCTCACCCTTTTGCAATGTGTCACCTGCCACACCATTGGATACGTTGGAGACACTGACGTAACTGGAAGCTTGAACGAATTGTTCGCCATCAACGAAAGCATTGGAATCGCTGTCAACGCCTGTGGCTTGCAAGTTGTTCGAACCTGTCCCACCACCGATTTCACTGTAGCCAGTAAATTGTGCGTATAGCGTGTCGT
>Ga0129324_10001060_pt1 | contig 18379 bp, 16 predicted proteins | sample CPBDNA_7_FD_96879 | JGI IMG/M metagenome (GOLD analysis project Ga0129324, IMG submission 96879) | Freshwater to marine salinity gradient microbial communities from Chesapeake Bay, USA - CPBay_Spr_15_0.2_DNA | ecosystem: Environmental > Aquatic > Marine > Coastal | place: USA: Chesapeake Bay... | reverse complement strand
GTGGATTCCTTTTACTTCTTCTTAATATTTTATATATTCCAAACGCCATCGTTTCTACACTTGCCTACTTTTCAGGGGTTGGCTTTGCTGTTGGATCTGGAACCTTGGTTTCACCTAGCTCATTTAGATTAGATAAAATCCCGGCAATGCCGTTGCTTGGCGCTTTGCCTGAAGATAAATCAATGATTTCATTAATTGGAATACTCTTTGTTGTTGCAGCTGGTGCCTTGCTTGTTAGCTGGACCATTTCACTTAATCAACAGGTCTTGTATCAGAGCTTAATTGTTGCAACTCTTCTTGCGGCATTTGTAGGTTACTCAGGTAGCGGTGCCCTCATTACCGATGCAATGTCTGCCGTTGGCGTTTCTCCTTGGAAGTTCACCCTTGCTATTGGCGTTGAGTTAGGGATCGGTGCACTGTTGGCGATCTACCTTCCGAGAGTTCGCAATCGCAGATGAGAAAGCGAATAGTCATTCTGGCCTCAGGGCAGGGCTCATTGGCACAGGCGATATTCGATGCAGCAGAGCTGGAGATTCAAGTAGTTGCAGTTGTCTCCGATCGTGCAGATGCCCAAGTTTTAGATCGAGCAAGGAAAGCATCGATTAATACCGCGGTTGTTGAGTTAGTTGGCGACCGACAGTTATGGAACAAGCAGTTATTTGATCAGGTTGATTTATACAAACCAGACCTAGTTGTGAGCGCCGGCTTTATGCGAGTTTTATCTCCAGAGTTTGTTAATCACTTTCCAACAATTAATAGCCATCCAGCCTTGCTTCCTGATTTTCCAGGGAGGCATGCGGTTCGTGATGCGTTAGATGCAGGTGTTTCGGTGACAGGAACAACGATCCATTGGGTTGATGATGGGGTTGATACGGGGCCGATAATTACCCAAATGGAGGTTCCGGTGTTGCCGGAGGATACTGAGGCAACTCTTCATGAGAGAATTAAGAAGGTAGAACGCGGTCTCATAGTTGCGACCATCGCTTTGATCATTCCAACACTGGAGACCAATACACGATGAGAAAACCAATCCGTCGAGCACTTGTAAGCGTCTACGATAAAAACCGTTTGATTGAGGTTGGGACAACTCTTCATTTAGCCGGAGTTGAAATTCTGTCAACTGGATCTACCGCCAAGAATTTAGCAGATGCTGGTATACCAGTAGTTGAAGTCAGTCAGTACACAGAGTTTCCTGAAATCATGGGGGGACGAGTAAAGACCCTTCACCCACGTATTCATGGTGGAATTTTGGCTGATCAAAACAACCCAGAACATTTAGCAGCCATTGCCGATCTTGGTATTGCACCATTTGATTTAGTAATAATCAATCTTTATCCATTTGCCGAAACAATTGCATCAGGTGCACCCTTTGAAGAGTGCATCGAGCAGATTGATATTGGTGGTCCTTCAATGCTGCGTGGAGCCGCTAAGAATCATGGCTCTGTGGCGGTTATTTCTCATACAGATCAGTATGACCAGCTGATCGCTGCAATTGCAGCGGGCGGTTTTACCGATGAAGAGCGTCGAGAGTTGGCCCTGCAGGTTTTTCGCACAACAGCTCAGTACGACTTAGCGATCGCTACCTGGCTTGGACAAGCTAATACCAATGAGCTTCCAGATTGGTTTGGGCAGATTTGGAGCAGAAAGAGTTCCTTGCGCTACGGAGAAAATCCACATCAGGATGCAGCGATTTATTCGGGTCTTACCTCAGGCGTTGTTAACGCCCAGCAATTGCATGGTAAAGAAATGTCATTTAATAATTACACAGATGCGGATGCTGCCTGGAGAGCGGTCCTAGATCATCGCGACCCTGCGGTTGCAATCATGAAGCATGCTAATCCTTGCGGAGTTGCTGTCTGTGAATTAGGTGTAGCTATTGCTTATCAACATGCACATGAATGTGATCCAGTATCTGCCTTTGGAGGAGTCGTTGCCGCCAACAGAAAGGTCGATCTTGCGATGGCTGAGCCTTTATCCAAGATCTTTACCGAGGTGTTAATTGCTCCTGATTTTGATCAAGATGCGTTAGAGCTATTGATGAAGAAGCCTTCGATTCGAATTTTAAAGTGTGAAGTAACAACCATTGATACATTAGAACTACGGCCTGTATCTGGTGGAGTTTTGATGCAAAAAACAGATCTGATTGACGCGCAGGGTGATTCACCTGCACATTGGAGTCAGGTCAGTGGAGATACGGTAGATCTACAGACCATGAAGGATCTTGAGTTTGCATGGCGCAGTGTTCGTTCTGTAAAGAGCAATGCGATCTTGCTTGCAAAGATGACCGCTTCAGTTGGTATCGGAATGGGTCAGGTTAATCGAGTTGACTCTGCACGGTTGGCTGTTGCACGAGCAGGGGATCGCGTTAAGGGCTGTGTCGCCGCAAGTGATGCCTTTTTCCCATTTGCCGATGGTCTACAAATCCTTATCGATGCAGGGGTCGCTGCGGTTGTTCAACCAGGCGGAAGTGTGCGGGATGAAGAGGTTATTGCGGCGGCAAAGGTGGCTGGAATTGCGATGTTTTTCACCAATACTCGACATTTCTCTCACGCATAACTGAGTCGATAGGCTTACATCATGAGCGCGCAGATTCTAGATGGCAAGGCGGTTTCCGCAGCGATTAAAGCTGAATTAACTGTGCGAGTTAAGGCGCTAAAGGCTCAAGGGGTTACTCCAGGTCTTGGAACGGTTTTAGTAGGAGATGATCCAGGATCACACTCTTATGTAGCGGGGAAGCATCGAGATTGCCAAGAGGTTGGGATCAATTCAATTCGAGTTGATCTTCCACAGAGTGCAACTGAGAAGGATATTTTAGCTGCGATCGCAGATTTAAACTCCTCACAAGAGTGCACTGGCTACATCGTCCAACTTCCGTTGCCACAAGGAATTAACACACAACGAGTTCTTGAAGCAATAGATCCGGATAAGGATGCGGATGGATTACACCCTCTTAATTTAGGACGATTAGTTTCTGGTTATGAGGCACCACTTCCATGCACACCACGTGCGATAGTTGCACTTTTGGATCATTACAAGATTTCAACTAAAGGTGCTGATGTCACCGTTATCGGTCGGGGTCTAACAGTTGGTCGCCCATTGGGATTACTTCTTTCTCGAAAACAAGAAAATGCAACTGTAACGTTGACGCATACAGGTACAAGAGATCTTGCTCTTCACACCCAAAAAGCAGATATCGTTGTTGCAGCCATCGGTCAGGCACATTTTTTGAAGGTTGAGATGATTAAAGAGGGCGCTGTTGTAATTGATGTTGGAATTTCACGAACACCAGAAGGTTTAGTGGGAGATGTTTGCCCTGGAGCTTTCGAAAAGGCCTCGTATGTTGCTCCAATGCCTGGGGGAGTTGGTCCTATGACCCGTGCAATGTTGCTGACAAATGTGGTTGATGCATGCAGCTAAATAATCGACTGCTATCCCTTGTAAGTTATGGATTAGTCCTGACTGGTGTGATTTTAGGGGTACTCGGAGTTGTGCGAGGCGGATCACTATTTATCGCAGTTGGAACAGTGGGCATAGCTCTCAAATCCCGAGATTTCCGCAGCATCCAGTTTTACCTTCCTCTTGCTATCGCTATTGCACTTTTCGTGCTGGCAATTGCACTTCCTCGCGGGCGGTAGAGTTGCCCCATTCGCAATCAGCCATGAATGGAGTCACGATGGGTGGCAAAGTCACAGTAGTCGGTGCAGGTTTCTACGGATCAACAACAGCTCTTCGTTTAGCTGAATATGATCTTTTCGATACCGTTGTTCTGACAGACATCCTTGAAGGAAAGTCAGAAGGTTTGGCTTTAGATATGAATCAATCCCGTTCTATTGAAGGATTTGAGACAAAGATCATCGGAGCAACAACAACCCCTGAAGGTGCCGGTTATGAAGCAACCGCAAACTCAGATGTGGTTGTCATTACCGCAGGACTTCCACGTAAGCCTGGTATGAGTCGCATGGATTTAATTGGTGTCAACGCCGGCATCGTTCGCGGTGTTGCTGAAAATATTGCAAAGCATTCTCCTAACGCGGTCATCATTGTGGTTTCAAATCCGCTAGATGAAATGACCGCCTTGGCACAGATTGCAACAAAGTTTCCAAAGAATCGCGTAATGGGCCAGGCAGGGATGCTTGATACCGCTCGCTTTACAAACTTTGTCGCTGAAAAGCTCGGAGTAAAGGTTGCAGCGGTAAAGACATTAACCCTTGGATCACATGGAGACACAATGGTTCCAGTTCCAAGTCGTTGCACAGTTAACGGAAAGCCTTTGAGCGAACTTCTTTCACAAGAAGAGATCGCTGAACTTGTAGACCGCACACGCAATGGTGGCGCTGAAGTTGTTGCATTACTCAAGACAGGTTCTGCCTATTACGCACCATCTGCAGCAGCGGCGCGTATGGCAAAGGCTGTAATTGAAGATTCAGGTGCAGTAATGCCAGTGTGTGCATGGGTTGATGGCGAGTATGGAATTTCTGGTGTCTACCTTGGGGTTGAAGCTGAGATTGGTCGCACCGGGGTTAAAAAAGTTGTCGAAGGCTCGCTGACAGATTCTGAGGTTGCAGCTCTTAAAGAAGCAGCTGAAGCGGTTCGTGCCAAGCAAGCAGATGTTCAGACGCTTTAATTTATAAGTCACTTTCAGTAGGGGAGAAATAATGAGCAAGATCAAAGTTACAGGTACAGTCGTCGAACTAGATGGCGATGAGATGACACGTATTATGTGGCAGTTCATCAAGGATTCATTGATCCTGCCTTACTTAGATGTGAACCTCGAGTACTACGACTTGGGCATGGAACACCGTGATGCAACTGATGATCAGGTAACTATTGATTCAGCACGTGCGATCCAAAAGCATGGTGTTGGAATCAAGTGTGCAACTATCACTCCGGATGAGGCACGTGTAGAAGAGTTTGGCCTCAAGAAGATGTGGAAATCTCCTAACGGAACGATCCGCAACATCCTTGGCGGAGTTATCTTCCGTGAGCCAATCATCATCAGCAATGTTCCACGTTTAGTTCCTCACTGGACCAAGCCAATCGTTATCGGTCGTCACGCATTTGGTGACCAGTACCGTGCATCAGATTTCAAAGTTCCAGGTCCAGGAAAGTTGACAATCTCATTTGTTCCAGAAGATGGTTCAGCACCTATTAACACAGAGGTTTTCAACTTTGAATCCTCTGGTGTTGCGATGGCGATGTACAACGTCGATGATTCAATTCGTGACTTTGCTCGGGCATCCTTAAACTACGGATTACTGCGCAAGTTTCCGGTCTACCTTTCAACAAAGAACACAATTCTTAAGGCATATGATGGTCGCTTCAAGGATATTTTTGAAGAGATCTATCAGGCAGAGTTCAAAGCGCAATTTGATGCCGCAGGTATTTGGTATGAGCACCGTTTGATCGATGACATGGTTGCTATGTCATTGCGTATGGAGGGTGGCTACGTTTGGGCATGTAAGAACTACGATGGCGATGTTCAATCTGACACCGTTGCTCAAGGGTATGGATCACTTGGCTTGATGACATCTGTCTTGATGACACCAGATGGCAAGATCTGCGAATCAGAGGCGGCTCACGGAACGGTGACACGTCACTACCGTGACCACCAAGCGGGTAAGGCGACATCTACAAACCCCATCGCTTCAATCTTTGCGTGGACACAGGGACTTGCACACCGTGCAAAGCTTGATAACAACGCTGAGCTTGCAAAGTTCTGTGCAACTCTTGAGCGTGTATGTATTGAAACCGTTGAGCAGGGGAAGATGACAAAGGATTTATCACTTTTGATCTCAAAGGATGCTCCATACCAAACAACACAGGAGTTCTTAAACTCAATTGATGCCAACCTAAAGTTAGCAATGGCGTAAGGAAGCCAGTAAAAAACCCGCCGGCGCCCATGGCACCCGCGGGTTTTTTAATTAATACGTATTAAATGCGCTCACCCGTTGTGGAGTTGAATAGGTGGACAGATCCCTTAACAGCTTCGACGGTGATTGTGTCACCTGGTTTTGGAGGATTCTTAGGATCCCAGCGAACAATAACTTGTGCACCTTCATCAGTTGCATTTGCGAAGGTAACATTGGCGTCAGCTGGCTTTCCATAAACAAAAGCATCTGAACCAAGCTCTTCAACAACTTCAACAAGAACATGGAAGCCCTTTGATGATGGTGTGAAGCCTTCTGGGCGAATACCAACAGTAACTGAAGCTCCAGCAGCGCCGGGTACATCAATTGCAAGATCTCCGAGCATCGCCTTACCGCCACTAATTGGCGCGATAAGTAGGTTCATTGCTGGTGAGCCGATGAAACCTGCAACGAAAGCATTTGCTGGGTTGTCATAAAGATTGCGTGGGGTATCAACCTGCTGTAGCAAGCCATCCTTAAGAACTGCAACACGATCGCCCATAGTCATAGCTTCAACCTGGTCGTGTGTTACATAAACAGTTGTGATTCCTAGACGACGCTGTAATGCAGCGATCTGTGTCCGAGTTGCTACACGCAACTTTGCATCAAGGTTAGATAGTGGCTCATCCATAAGGAATACCTGAGGTTCGCGAACAATTGCGCGACCCATAGCAACACGTTGACGCTGTCCACCTGAAAGAGCCTTTGGCTTGCGCTCTAGGTATGGCTCAAGGTCAAGCAACTTTGCAGCTTCTAGAACACGACGCTCTCGCTCCTCCTTTGGAGTTCCTGCGATCTTCAAGGCAAATCCCATGTTCTCTGCAACTGTCATGTGTGGATACAGTGCATACGACTGGAACACCATCGCAATATCGCGATCCTTGGGTGCAACATTTGTTACATCGCGATCGCCAATTAAAATTCGCCCACCATCGATCTCTTCCAGTCCGGCCAACATGCGAAGCGAAGTTGACTTACCGCAACCTGATGGGCCAACAAGAACCAAAAACTCTCCATCATTAACGGTGAGGTTTAACTTGTCGACTGCAGGTGCGGTTGTTCCTGGATAGATACGTGATGCGCCATCAAAAATTACTGATGCCATGAGATTGCTCTCCTTCTCCGGGCAGGTACGTGCCCGACGGTCCGAGGATGAAGGTGATGGCCGGTTGGCCAACGGTGGAAGATTACGCGTAAACCCCGTGTAAGGGAAGATCTAGTCTCACGCCATCGACTCTGGAATGTATACTTTTAGCATCATGGAACCCCCCTCGTTGGCTTCTATATTTGCCGATCTAGCTCTCATCGGCGGCTTAATCCTTCTGGCCTCATTTTTCGTTGCCGCTGAAATCGCCCTCATCTCCCTTCGAGATAGCCAGGTGCGAGAGATCGCCACTCGAGGCAAACGTGGCGCTCGCGTTGCCGCCCTGGCCGCACACCCCAACCGCCTTCTTGCCGCGGTCCAAATTGGTGTAACCGTCAGCGGTTTTCTCTCCGCGGCTTTAGGAGCAGACCAGTTGGGTGATTATGTGATCCCTTGGCTGGAATCCCTTGGGATCTCAAATGGCTGGAGCACCACGATATCGCTGGTCGGCGTGACCCTGGTTATTGCCTACTTCTCCTTGGTCTTTGGTGAGTTAGTTCCAAAGCGATTAGCCCTTTTTAAGGCTGAAGAGATCGCCATGATAACCGCCGGAATGATCAATGTAGTGGCAAATATCTTCCGCCCAATTATTTGGTTGCTATCAAAATCAACAGATTTTGTCTTACGTACCATCGGCATAGACCCAAAGTTACAGCGTAGTCAAATGTCGGAAGAGGAGCTGCTCGATCTTGTAACAGGTCACGCTGCGCTGAGCGAAGAAGAGCGCGATATTGTTGAAGAGGTTTTTAACGCTTCAGAACGACAGGTCCACGAGGTTATGGTTCCCCGAACCGAAGTTGATTTTATGGATGCATCATTGACAGTCAGCAAAGCTATCGAGCTAGCTGTTTATAAAGCCCACTCACGTTATCCAGTGGTACGTGGCTCATCTGATGAGGTTGTCGGCTTTATCCATGTTCGTGACCTCTTAGACACAACGGTTGCGACAAAGGGAACAAAGATCATCGAACTGGCTCGAAACATTATGTATCTGCCTGGCACTAAGGGCATCTTGCCCGCACTGTCTGAGATGCGTCTTCAAGGTCAACACCTTGCAATCGTTCTCGATGAGTATGGTGGAACAGATGGAATCGTGACCCTGGAAGATCTAGTAGAGGTGCTTATTGGCGATATTCGTGATGAATATGATGTGCATGAAGAAGAGGTATTTCTGGAGGCCCGTACCGGAGACTTTGAGGTAGATGGCTTAATCTCAATCGATGACTTGGTCGAAGAGACAAAGCTAAATATCCCTGAAGGTCCATATGAGACCGCTAGTGGTTTTGTGATGCACTTCTTGGGACGTATTCCGCAGGTAAATGATGTTGTTACGGTGGACGACATACGAATCACTGTTTTGTCCATGGAAGGCAAGCGCGCGGGGCAGCTATTGATCTCGCAAACACCTTCGGTGTGAAAGAATTACACCCATGACACAGAAGCGGGTTCTTTCAGGCATTCAGCCAACAAGTGACTCCTTCCACTTAGGTAATTACTTAGGTGCACTCAAGCAGTGGGTCGAGCTTCAAGATGGCAATGATGCCTTTTACTGCATCGTTGATCTGCATGCATTAACTGGCGAGATCGAACCTGCACTTTTTCGAAAGCGCACTCTGGCTTCAGCTGCACAATTGATCGCTCTTGGAATTTCTCCTGAGAGATCAACGTTATTTGTTCAGTCACATGTTGCAGAACATAATCAATTGGGTTGGATCATGGAGTGCCTTGCAGGCTTTGGCGAGGCAAGTCGTATGACGCAGTTCAAAGACAAATCTGCAAAGGGTGGAGCAGATAGCGCTCGTGTTGGTCTATTTACTTATCCGATGTTGCAAGCCGCCGATATTCTCTTGTACCAAGCACATTACGTTCCGGTGGGCGAAGATCAACGTCAGCACATTGAATTAACCCGCGATCTCGCGACACGTTTCAACACTCGATTTGGCCAAACCTTTAGGTTGCCTGAAGGCCATATTTTAAAGGCTGGTGCAAAGATTTACGATCTTCAAGATCCAACATCAAAGATGAGTAAATCCTCTGGATCTGTGGCAGGAGTTCTAGAAATCATGGATACACCAGAGGCAAATACAAAGAAGATTAAGAGCGCTGCAACCGATGCTGGCCGAGAAGTTAAGTTTGATGAAAAAGAAAAGCCTGGCATTAGTAATCTGCTGACTATTCACTCAGCACTTTCTGGGCGTTCAATTTCAGAGCTCGAAAATGAGTTTGAAGGCAAGGGATATGGCGATTTCAAGGGCGCTGTGGCCGAGGTTGTAGTTGAATACCTTCGCCCTATACGCGAAAGAGCTTTAGAGCTGCTCGAAGATGAGAATCACCTGATTGAATTGCTGCATACAGGTGCAGATAAGGCACGGGTTGTGGCCAGCCAAACCCTGTCACATACCTATAAAAACCTGGGATTAGTGAAGTAATTTACCCTGCTACCTCAACTAATGGTTGAGAGTTTTCCAAAACGTTACACCCTCGACATCAAAATCCGCTCCAGCGTGTTGAGTTTACTCGTATGCAAGTAATAGGCTCGCGACTACACAAAGCTTTTGTAGCTGCCTTAAAAAGGAAGTTATTGAAGATCCCCTTGAATCCTTGGAGGAAAATTGAAGAAAGTACTTCGTCTTGTAGCAGTTGTTGCTGCAACTGTCATGGTAGCGACAACTTTTGTTGCTCCAGCAACAGCGGCAAAAAAGGTAAAAGTAGGCCTTGCTTATGACATCGGTGGACGTGGCGACAAGTCATTCAACGATTCTGCAGCAGCAGGTCTTGATCGTGCAAAGAAAAACCTTAAGGTCACAGCTCGTGAAGTAACAGTTACTACAGGCTCTGACTCAGAGCGTGAAGACAAGCTTCGCTTGCTCGCTAAGGCTGGATACAACCCAATCATCGCAGTTGGTTTCCTCTACGCAGGACCAATCAAAGCTGTTGCATCAGATTATCCAAAGGTTCAATTCGGAATCATTGATGATGCATCAGTAGATCTACTCAACGTTGCAGGTCTTGTATTTGCTGAAGAGCAGGGTTCATACCTAGCCGGCGTTGCAGCAGCACTTGCGACAAAGTCTGGCAAGGTTGGCTATATCGGTGGAGTTCGTATCCCACTACTTCAGAAGTTTGAAGCTGGTTTTGTTGCTGGTGTTAAGGCGACAAAGAAGTCAGTGTCAGTTGATGTCAAGTACGTTACAGAGCCACCTGATTTCGGTGGCTTCAATGACCCAGCTAAGGCAAAGGTTATTGCAAAGGGAATGATCGATAAGGGTATCGATGTTATCTACTCAGCAGCAGGTGGATCAGGTGCGGGTAACTTCGCAGCTGCGACAGATGCTGCAAAGGCTGGCAAGAAGGTTTGGACTATCGGAGTTGACTCCGATCAGTACCTGTCAGCATCAAAGGCAGAGAAGAAGAACATGCTCACATCTATGATCAAGCGCGTTGATCGCGCTGTTTACGATGTAATCGCGACATCTGTTGCTGGTTCATCTGTCAACGATATTCTCGATGAGTCAGGTATCTACGGTCGCGTTTACGATCTCTCACTTGATGGTGTTGGCGTTTCCTACTCAGGTGGATACATCAACAAGTACAAGGCGCAGATCGATAAGGCTGCAGCTGCAATCAAGTCAGGAAAGATTAAGGTTCCAACAAAGCCATAATCGCTCCAAGCGATTACAATTGTGGAACTAAGTAGTTAGAAAGTGGCATTTGGCCCAACAATGGAGTTAGATCTCCTTGTTGGGCCAAATGTTTTTCAAGCGGTGCTAGTCAAAGGAGAGTTACAGTGTCTGTAGCGGTAGAACTTCGACACATCACAAAACGCTTTCCGGGGGTGATTGCGAACAAAGATGTCTCGATCAAGGTTGAAACAGGCACTGTGCATGCTCTAGTTGGTGAAAATGGTGCAGGCAAATCAACGGTCATGAAGATTTTGTATGGAATGCAACGCCCAGATAGCGGCGAGATTTTGGTCAACGGTGCAAATGTTAATTTCAAAAACCCAAATGATGCGATCGCTGCCGGCATCGGAATGGTGCACCAACACTTCATGTTGGCAGACAATTTCACAGTTCTTGAAAATATCATTTTAGGCTCCGAGCCAAAGCACGGAGCAACAATTGATTTTGTAGCCGCCCGCAAAAAGGTTGTAGAAATGGCGGCGCAGTATGGATTAGATATTGACCCAGATGTTTTAGTTGAGGAGCTTGGCGTCGGGCAGCGTCAACGTGTAGAAATCCTGAAGGTTTTATTCCGTGGTGCCAAGATCTTGATCTTTGATGAGCCAACCGCTGTATTGGTTCCACAAGAGGTAGATGATCTTTTTAAAGCGTTAGAAGGCCTTCGTGCCCAAGGCATGGCGGTCATCTTTATCTCTCACAAACTTGATGAGGTATTGCGCGTTGCCGATGAGGTAACCGTTGTCCGACAAGGCTCAACCGTTGCTGAGGTTAAGTCAAAGGATGTCACCGCTCGTCAATTAGCAGAGCTCATGGTTGGAAGCGAGCTACCTAAGCCATCAACATTGGGCCATACCCGTCGTGAAGAGATCACCTTGACTCTTAGGGATGTTTCTATCGCAACAGCAACTGGTAGTCGCAATTTAATCTCAAATATCAGCTTCGACCTGCATGCGGGTGAAGTCGTTGGTATCGCTGGTGTAGAAGGAAATGGTCAGGCAGAGTTAGTAGAAGCAATCATGGGTCTGCGTGAGTACACCGGATCCATTGAATTTCATGGCAATTCAATTGATGAATTAAGTGTGGCAGAGCGACATGATCTAGGTATTGGCTTAATTCCTGAAGACCGTCAACGTCAAGCATTGATGATGAGTTCACCATTGTGGGAGAACAGAATCCTTGGCCATCAGCGTGGCAAGCCTGTTATGCGTGGATTTGTTATTGATAAGAAGGCAACAATCGAAAGCACCCGCACAATCATGCAGGAGTTTGATGTTCGAGCGCCTGGTCCAGATACCTTAGCTGCGGCACTTTCTGGTGGTAATCAACAAAAGTTTATTGTTGGTCGTGAAATGAGCAAAGCCCCAGCGTTGCTAGTCGCATCGCATCCAACTCGTGGAGTTGATGTTGGTGCACAGGGCGCGATTTGGGATGTGCTTCGTAAAGCACGTGAAAAGGGAATGGCGGTTGTGCTTATTTCCGCAGATCTTGAAGAGTTGATCGGAATGTCTGATCGATTGCTTGTGATGTTGCGCGGTGCAATCACCGCTGAACTTGATCCTACAAAGACAACACCTGAGCAACTAGGTTCTGCGATGACGGGTGCGGCATGAGTAACTCACTGACCAGAAAGTTCAGCCCAAGCAAGATCGGATTAGCAGTTGCTGCACCTTTGGCTGCGGCTGTCTTTTCAATCATAATTTCAAGCCTTGCAGTTATTGCAAGCAAAAAATCGCCCATGGAAGCTTTCACGACTATGTGGGATTACGGCACTGAGGCCGGATCGCTGATGGAGGTTATTAACACCGCCACCCCTTACTACATCGCTGCCATTGCAATTGCAGTGACCTTTAGAGCAGGTCTATTTAACATCGGCGTGGAAGGTCAGTTGCGCTTGGGTGCTTTGTTTAGCTGCTACATCGGTGCGATGTTTGTGCTTCCACCAGTGCTTCATGTTGCAGTGGTATTTATCATTGCGATGACATTTGGTGGATTATGGGCAGCGATCGCGGCATACCTCAAGGTAAAGCGTGGAGTGAATGAGGTTATCTCCACAATTATGCTCAACGCTTTAGCAGGTGGCTTATCGGCTTATCTTCTATCAAAGCACTTTGCATTGGTAGAAGAAGGTTCTAACAACCTTCAGACAAAGGAGCTTCCAGCATCGGCACAGGTTCCAGATTTAATGCCATTGCTTCGCAAGTTCGGTGTTGAGGATCAGCCCGGCGGTGGTGTTTATGGAATGTTTTTCGTGGCGGTCGCGCTAGGTCTGATTTTCTGGTTTGTTGTGAACCGTACTCGGTTTGGTTTTGAACTTCGTGCATCTGGATTAAATCCAATCGCTGCACGTGTAAGCGGTGTCAACTCAAAGAAGATGACCTTTCTTGCTTTAGTTATCTCTGGTGCAATCGCAGGACTTGCTGGCTTGCCTGAAGTGCTTGGCCAGACCCACTCATATAACTTGGGCTTCCGTGCTGGTATTGGCTTCTCTGCAATCGCTGTTGCGCTGTTAGGGCGAAATTCAGCTGGTGGAATGGCATTTAGCGCACTGTTATTTGGATTCTTAGAAGTGAGTTCACGTTCACTAGAGCTGATTGATATTGCACCTGAAACCTATGTAATTATGCAGGGCTCAATTCTTCTCAGCGCTGTTATCGCATACGAGGTTGTTAGACGTTTCAAATTAACCTTACAAAGCAATGAGCTAGCAAAGGTGGTGCAGCCATGAAGGCTATGAAGATTCTTCGCTATGCCACCATGTTGGTATTTGTCCTGGCATCAATTCGTGTCATTACAGGTGCATCTGATTTAACGAGTACGGGTACAGCTTCTGCTGCATTACTTCTATCTGTTCCAATCGTGCTTGCAGCGCTCGGTGGCTTGTTCTCAGAGCGTGCAGGTGTTGTCAATATTGGACTTGAAGGAATGATGATCATGGGTGCATGGGCTGGAGGCTATATCGGCTCTCAACATGGTCCATGGTTTGGATTAATGGCTGCAATGATCTTTGGATCTGTTGGGGCGCTTGTGCATGCAATTGCAACCGTGACCTTCGGTGTAGACCATGTTGTTTCGGGCGTTGCTATCAACATCATCGCAGCTGGTTTAGTTCGTTACTTATCAACCCTTATGTACAAAAATGGATCATGGCCTGGACCATCACAATCTCCAGGCATTGAAACAATTCCATTAAATGGTCTGCCGGTTCTATCTGGTGGCCAGTACTTTGGCTGGAAGAGTCCGGATCTATTGGGCTCGATCGCCAACCTCAACTGGTTCTTTATCTCTGATTTGGCTTCGATTCTTCGCGGCCTTACAGGAGATGTTTCCTATGTAACCGTCGTAGCTATCTCCTTTGTTCCTTTGGCCTACTTTATTTTGTGGCGCACCGCCTTTGGTTTGCGTCTACGAAGCGCAGGCGAAGCACCGGTTGCAGCTGAATCTCTAGGTGTCAATGTGTATGCGATGAAGTACGCAGGCGTTTTGATTTCAGGTGGACTTGCTGGATTAGGTGGAGGCTTCTTAGCGATCGTTGCAGCAAGTAATTATCAAGAAAATCAAGTCGCTGGCCGTGGATATATCGGTCTTGCAGCTCTGCTCTTTGGAAATTACCGTCCAGGTGGATTGCTAGCAGGTGCTGGATTGTTTGGATTTGCCGATGCGCTTCAACTTCGAGATTCTGCGGCGATTCATGCCCTACTTCTACTTATTGTTATAATTCTTGCATTTGTAGCATTTAGAAAGTTCAAGAGTGGAAAGCAGATTGGTGGGCTCTTAGCTCTTACCGCGGCAGGATTTACCCTGTGGTTCTACTTTGCAGTCGATGAGCTTCCAGGACAATTGGTAACAATGACTCCTTACATCGCAACACTTCTGGTGATGGCGCTGGCATCACAGAGATTACGAATGCCTGCGGCAGATGGCATGCCATACCGTCGTGGTGGGCTTCGATGACAACAATTAATTGGGAAGAGATTCACCAATCAGCTATCGGGGCGATGAAAATGGCGTACGCGCCATACTCAAACTTTCCGGTAGGTGTTGCAGCTTTAGTAAATGATGGACGAATCGTTACCGGATGCAATGTTGAGAACGCTAGCTATGGAGTTGGTCTCTGCGCCGAATGTGGCTTAGTTTCAAATCTATGTTCAACTGGCGGCGGTCGCTTAGTTGCAATTGTCTGCGTAGATGGCAAGGGAGATTTCTTGGCACCATGTGGACGCTGTCGCCAACTTTTGTTTGAGCATGGTGGCTCAGAGGCTTTACTGATGACAGATGATGGAGCACAGAAGATGTCAGCAATGCTTCCGTGGGCCTTTGGTCCTGAGGATCTAGATCGCAACGAGCGATAGATGCTAGAAGCCTTCTCCGCCGCTGAAATTATTGCGGCAAAGCGTGATCACCATTCTCTGACAGATCCCCAAATTGATTGGGTGATTGATGCCTACACACGTGGGGCTGTAGCTGATGAGCAAATGTCGGCGCTTTTAATGGCGATCTTGCTTAATGGTATGGAAAATCGCGAGATATCGCGCTGGACAGATGCCATGATCAATAGTGGTGAACGGATGAATTGGTCGGCGCTAGATCGTCCAACGGTTGATAAGCATTCAACTGGCGGAGTCGGGGACAAGATCACCTTGCCATTAGCTCCTTTGGTAGCAGCGTGCGGTGCAGCGGTTCCACAACTATCTGGTCGAGGATTAGGGCATACCGGTGGAACTTTGGACAAACTGGAATCTATTCCTGGTTGGCGTGCTTCGTTGTCTAATGAAGAGATGCTCAAAGTTTTGCAAGATTGCGGCGCTGTAATCTGTGCTGCAGGTGCTGGGTTAGCACCTGCAGATAAAAAATTGTATGCACTTCGTGATGTCACAGCAACGGTAGAAGCGGTTCCGCTTATTGCATCATCAATCATGAGTAAGAAAATTGCTGAAGGAACCAGTGCACTAGTGCTAGATGTTAAAACTGGAGCCGGTGCATTTATGAGCGATCCTGAAAAGGCGAAAGAGCTTGCACATGTCATGGTGGGCCTCGGAAAACGGGCTGGTGTAAAAACTCTTGCCTTAGTAACTGCGATGGATGTTCCACTTGGGTTAACCGCCGGAAATGCTTTAGAGGTTCGAGAATCTGTTGAGGTTCTTGCCGGTGGGGGACCATCAGATATTGTTGAACTAACAGTTTTGCTTGCACAAGAGATGCTGGAACTTGCAGGGATCAAGGGTGCAGATCCAGCAGCTGCTTTGAAAAATGGAAAGGCGATGGATGTATGGCGCCAGATGATTTCTGCTCAAGGTGGAGATCCTGATGCAAAGCTTCCAGTTGCTGGAGAAAACACAGTTGTAACCGCACAAAGCAGCGGAACAATTTTGTCTATGGATGCGATGAAGGTTGGAATGGCTGCATGGCGGCTAGGTGCAGGCCGATCACGCCAAGGCGAGAGTGTTCAGGCAGGGGCTGGAATCGAGATTCATGCAAAGCCTGGCGATGTAATTACCGCTGGTGCACCGCTCTACACGCTCCATACAGATACTCCTGCGGCCTTTACGCGGGCGTTGGAGTCTCTCGAGAACTCTGTAACCATTGGCCATCTGCCGGTTGGCGGAATCGACCGTCTTCCACTTATTGTTGAACGTATCGTTGATTAAGGGGCCCAGAAGATGGCAATGAACTCTCTTCCAACTAAGGAGCAGATCAAGTTAGTTCCTAAGGTGATGTTGCATGATCATTTAGATGGCGGTTTACGCCCTCAAACAATTATCGATATCGCTCAAGAGATTGGTTACACCGCACTTCCAACCCATGATGCAGCAGAACTTGCTACCTGGTTTCGTGAATCATGTGACTCAGGATCTTTAGTTCGCTACCTTGAAACCTTTTCTCACACAATTGCAGTTATGCAACGTCGTCAAGATATTGTTCGGGTCGCTCGTGAGTGTGCCCTAGATCTTGCCCGTGATGGAGTTGTGTATGCAGAAGTTCGTGGCGCACCTGAGCTCTTTACTGAAAAGGGCTTATCAATGTCTGACGTTGTCGAAGCGACATTAGAAGGTTATGAGCTAGGAATGCAGGAGGCTAAAGCAGAAGGGTTCACAATTGAGGTTCGTTCTCTCTTGTGTGGAATGCGTCAGAACAAAAAGTCACAAGAAGTTGCCGAATTAGTCGTGAAGTACCGAGACAAAGGAGTCGTAGGCTTTGATATCGCTGGTCCTGAAGATGGTTTCCCGCCATCTGATCAAAAAGATACTTTTGATTATCTTCGTAAAGAAGATGCCCATTTTACTATCCATGCTGGTGAAGCGTATGGACTCCCCTCCATCTGGGAAGCGATCCAACTCTGTGGAGCAGAACGGTTAGGTCACGGTGTTCGTATTATCGATGACATCGATTTTTCTGGTCCTGAACCAAAGTTAGGTCGACTTGCATCCTATGTTCGTGATCGTCGAATTCCTTTGGAGCTTTGTCCGACTTCAAATCTTCAAACAGGAGCGGCTGCAAGTTATGCCGAACATCCAATCGGAGTTCTTGCAAAGCTACGTTTTCGTGTCACATTAAATACCGACAACCGATTAATGAGTCAGACATCAATGTCTTTTGAGATGGAGGAAGCGGTAAAGGCCTTTGGATGGGATTTTGCCGAGCTCCAAAGGATCACCATTAACGCCATGAAGAGCGCATTTATCCCTTATCCAGAGCGATTGAAGATAATCGATGGAACCATCAAACCGGGATACGCCAAGGTTTCATCGGCTTCATGATTGATTTTAACGACCCACACTTTGTCGCAGATCCTTATCCAGCGCTCAAGGGGCTACGAGAAGCGTCGGGGCCTGTGTGGCACGATGGAATGCAGATCTACTTAGCTGCACGTCACGGTGATGCAAATGATGTTTTCCGCAATAAGTCATTAGGCAGAATCTTTAGGGAAAAAACTCCTGATTTTGAATGGGAGATTTTTAACTGGCTCCACGCAGATTCTATTTTAGATAGCGAACCACCAAAGCACACCCGTTTACGTTCTTTGGTAGCCAAAGCATTTAATCGTCAAAAGATTGAAGGTATGCGACCTGCGGTCGAAAGAATCACCATTCAACTACTCGATGCCATAGATCTTAAGGTCAAGGCGGGCAAGAGCTTTGATTTAATCACAGATTATGCTGAACCTTTACCTGTAAAGATCATCGCAGATTTATTGGGCTTTCCAGAGTCTGAGGAGCATTTACTTCGACCTTGGTCACAAGCGATTGTGAAGATGTATGAGGTCAATCCAACTATTCAATATCAAACCGAGGCAAAGCTGGCAGCGAGTGAGTTTGCACAATATGTCCGTGATCTTGCAGAAAGCCGCAAAAAGAATCCAGGACAGGATTTAATCTCAGATTTAGCCAGCGTTGAAGAAAATGGCGAAAAACTTAATATGCAGGAGCTAGTAGCTACATGTGTGCTGTTACTCAACGCCGGCCATGAAGCGAGTGTGAACGCTTTTGGAAATGGCATGGTTGCCGCCCTTCAACGTCCAGATCAGATAAAGCTGCTTCGTGAATCTCCGCGAGAGATAACAAATACCGCAATAGAAGAGTTCATGCGTTTTGATGCACCTCTTCACCTGTTTGAACGCACCGCAACGGCTGATACTGAGATTGGGGGAG
>Ga0129324_10001056_pt1 | contig 18432 bp, 14 predicted proteins | sample CPBDNA_7_FD_96879 | JGI IMG/M metagenome (GOLD analysis project Ga0129324, IMG submission 96879) | Freshwater to marine salinity gradient microbial communities from Chesapeake Bay, USA - CPBay_Spr_15_0.2_DNA | ecosystem: Environmental > Aquatic > Marine > Coastal | place: USA: Chesapeake Bay... | reverse complement strand
TGAATCTCAAGATGAATCTCAAGGCGATACACCTACACTTTTTAAAGTAAATCAAGATAAACTTGAAAAAATTACAATTGACGAGGATGATGAGGAAGCTTTTAAATTTATTGCTAAAAATTTAATTACAAAAAAATATGTATATAGAAAGAAAAATACTGATAATAATATTATTATTAATAAAGGAAAAGACCTTCTTGATAAAGGCAATAACATTTTGAAAAAAAGAACAGATAAGATTGTATACGTTATACCTTATAACACGGGATATGAAAAAAGATTAAATGAAAAATATGATGAAGCTAAATATTATCTCAGGGTTGGTAACGACTATTACGTCAGTGAAAACATTAGAGAAAAATATAGAAGAAAGACGATTGATGATAAGAATGATTTAAATGAAATTGATCGTGAGTTTGATGATAAAAATAATGAATTAACTAACCTTAAATATGAATTGGAAAGGTCAAAAAATAATATTAGTATTACTAATAACGATACTTCTTTTACGAATTCGTTTTATATGCCAGGCGAATATTGTGAAATATTTCCATATATTTCTAAATTATACGAGAAAGATGATAAAGAATTCAAATATAAATATAATCTATCAATTGAAAATGATGTTAAAATTTTAGCTGAAGACATTGATAAATATGAAAAAAAATATAATGATTATAATAATTATGGTGAAAAATTGAAAGATTCTTTAAAAAAAATAAGAGAAACATTGGCAGAAAAAAGCGAAATAAATAAAAGAAGAAAAGAAGAACAAGAAAAAGAGGATCTAAAAGCATTGGGAAATTTGACATTTAATTTGACATCTTTTGGTACTAAATTAACATCAGAATTAACAGCTTACACTTCAAACACTATTTTATCATCAATTAAAACTATTTTTAAAACAAGATTTAACGATGTAATAACTGGTTTTATTATTATTATATTTATAGTAGTTATGATTTTTGGAATAAAATCTAAAAAATCGCAAAATAAAAAAGCTAATAATTCTCAGCAAGGAGTTGCGGCTGAAGGAGCAGAAGATTCGCGAAATGAAGATAACGAAGATATTTTTACATCATTAACTAATATTCCTAATAATTTAAGTAAAGCGCTAAATACTATTTATGATACATATAATATGATGATTGATATGTTTGAACAAGGAGAACGTTTATCAGAAGATTTAGCAAATACTTTCACACCCCAAATAACCAATACTATTCAACGTGAAATATATAATGATGGTAGATGTGATAATATATACTATTATAAAGATGGGGAAAAAAGCACATCTACTTTTGTTCCCAAAGAATTAAAATTTAAAACGAATAGTGCAGAATATACTATTAAACATACAACAGAAAATGTAGAAGATGCTAGTAAGTTTGTATTAAATTGTAATGATATTGATGGTGGTGATGATATTGATGATGGACATAATATTGTTGATAATAATTGCGAAATAAAAATCTATACTGATTCTTCTGCTAATTCTTCTGAAAATAAAATTTATACAGACTATGACAAAATTAAAATTAAAGAATAAACTTAATTATCTATTATATTTTTAAGTAAGATATATATATTAATATGTCTGATATTACTTTTAACGATAAAGAACACACATATATAGATGAAAAAAAAACAAAATTCAAACACAATATAATAATAGATAAACCTGATAATGCTAACTTAGAATATCATGAAGGAAAAAAATTAAAATATAAAAATAATTATTACAAGTCTTTTCCATTAAAAGGAACTTGTTATAATATGGGTGTTGAAGATTGGACGGATTGGTTTACAATCCCTTATTATTATATTAATAACAATTATCAACAAGGAAGTAAAAATAAAGAAACACAGGAAACATTTACTATATCAGAATGTTATAGTAAATGTAAAAATAATTTTGTTATAAATAAAAACAACATATCTTTATGTGAAGACATTAAAACATTTAACAAAGGAAAATACAATGATTTTATTCCATTTGATCCATTTGCTATAATATGTATAATAGGTTCTAATATAATGAAAGACATTGATGCTATAAGTATTCCAATATTATTAAAATCTTATGATAAACATATATATAATAAACGATTAACTATTAAAGATAAAAATAATATAGAAATAAGTAATTATATTAAGAAAGATACTGATACTGAAGATCATGATACTTTTTGGAATAAAAAAAAAGCTATTTTGATAGCACAAGTAAAAGAAGCTTATAAAAATTTAGATGATTATATTAATAATAATAAAATAACTCATGGGAAAACAAAGGTTGATGATGTTCTTTTAAACAATTTAATTAAATTTTATGAATTATTTGACAAAAATGATGAATATTATAAATATATGTATTTAAAAAAAATTGGTGAAAATGCGATAAATAGTAAAAATAATGATATTCCGATTGCTATTAAACCTCATTATCATTACGCTTATTATATAGCAAATAAATATAAAGATTACGATTTTGAAAACTTTGATAAAGAAAATAGTAATATTAAACATATCAAAACATTATTTATCAATTCTATAAATTTATGCTTCTCGTCCAAATATGTTTTTTGCCAGAGATTAATTGATAGTGATATAATTAAAAGTGATATATATGATGATATAGATAAAATTATTACCGATCCTTCTCCTTTACCTATAGAACCTGTAGAATTAAAAAATAATACTGCGGTATATATAACAAGTGAATACAATATTAATGATATTAAAATAGAAAAAGAAAATATTCAAATATTTGGCGAATATAAAAATGTTAATAAACATTTTCAGTCATTAATAATGTTAGCGCCCTTTTTGTTAGTTTTATTTTTAATACCTTTAATAATTTGTTCTGTTTTATTTTCGTTAAATGTGTTAAATAACGCGATAAATGCGGCAAATTATATTATAATTTTATTTTCTTTAATAGTTGGAATACATTTGCCATATTATTTATCAATATTTATAATATTTATAGTAGGGAAATTTATAATATATCCATTATATCTAATTATTCTAAAAATACCACTTATTTTATCTATAATGGCAATAGGGTTTATAATATCATTGATTGACAGAACTGGTACAATTAATAGATTTGGAAAAGTAATTTATGGTTATGCCGCGATGTTTTTATTTAAACTTTTAAATTTAATTTTAGATGCTTTAAAGGAATTATTGAAAAAAAGAGAGAATTTTTTACTTATAATTTTATTTATATATACTATAATATATTATATTAAAGATGAAATATTAATATATGGTGATCCAAATTTAGATACAAGTGATTGTATGTTATTATTGGAAGTTTATAAGGATATATATATTTATAAATATTTGGAAACTAATATTGGTAATTATACTAATTATATTAAAAAATTGTAAAAAAAAAATAATAATCAAGGTTTATCTACATAACTATAAAAACAATCTATATAATTATTTTCAGCATCTTGTTTTTCCATACCTTTTATACTATTCCACGCATCCCATTTAGAACAATCTTTAATATATACGCTCCAAGGTCGGTCAATATTACAATCTCCAATCGTCGCTTGCTTATAATATTTATAAAATTCTAATTTAATACTATCAGATAAATTATAATCATCGAGATTTAATTTTTCTAATACTTTTAATAATTCATTGAAAGTATATCTAGTTTTAGTAGCCATAATTATTTTTAAATATAATTAAATCTTTATATAATTATTTAAGACTTAAAGTCGTATATATATATGATTATAAAAATGATTATAGATGAATATTTAGAATATTCAAAGAAGTACAAGGAGAAATATGGAGATAAATGTATAGTCTTTATGCAGGTCGGTTCTTTTTTTGAAATTTACACTATTACAGATAATATAATTGATAATGATTTATTTAAGATAGCCGATTTATGCGGTATACAAACTTCGCGAAAAAATAAAACTATTATGGAAGTATCAAAGGCAAATCCAATTATGGCGGGATTCCCGATTCATTCTATATCAAAATTTACGCAAATATTATTAAATGAAAATTATACAATAGTGATAGTTGAACAAATAACGGAACCCCCAAATCCTAAAAGGGCGGTTACTGAAATTTTATCACCTGGATTAAACATAAATATATTAAATAATAAAAGTAATTATATGATGGTTATAATGTACGAAATTATAAATGGCTATATAATAGCAGGTATATGCGGAATAGATTTATCTACTGGAAAAACATTTGTTTATGAAGCGGGTTCTACTAAAAATGATCCTGAATTTGCGTGTGACGAAGTATTTCGCCTTATAAGCACATATAACCCAATTGAATTAATCATTTTAAGTTATCCTTTAAATGGTGAATATAAAAAGAAAATTTTAAATACATTGAATATTAATAAAATTTTAGTACATTATAAATGGGAAAATTGTGAATATATATCATTTTTCAATAATATAATTAATCAAAAAGAGATATTGGACAAAGCCTTTTTCTTAAAAAAAGGGTTGATATCAATCATAGAAATATTAAATTTAGAAAGATTTACTATAGCAAGAACAGCATTTTGTTGTTTATTACAATTTGCTTACGAACATAATTCAGATATTATAAAGGATTTACAAGAGCCCGAAATATTTGAAAATAATAATAATTTAGTAATAGAATATAATTCAGCCGTACAATTAAACATATTGCGAATTAATAATGAAGATAAACCATTATTAGATATACTAAATAAATGCGTAACAGCATTTGGTTCAAGAGCATTCAAAGATAAATTATTATTACCAATGACAAATATAGAGAAAATCAATAAATCGTATGACGATATAGATATAATGTTAAATAGCAAACTTTTCATTAAAATTAGAAAATATTTATCAAATATTATTGATTTAGAGCGCGTGAAGCGAAAGATGATATTAAATAAAATAGCACCACAGGATTGGGTTAAAATTAACGATGCTATAGAAGCGTCTATTAAAATATATGATATTGTTGATATGAATTGTGTAAATATTAAAAAGGATAATATAAATAATATTAGAGATTCTTATATTAATATACTTGATTTAGAAAAGGCTTCTTGCTATAATCTATGTGATAAAAATAATATGAGTAATATTTTTAAGAAGGGCATTTATGATGAATTGGATGATCTTGTATATAAATCAGAAACATCTTATAAAAATATTGAAAATATAGCAAAAGCAATTATTGAAATAGGAAATAATGATACTACTTTTTGTAAAATAGATAATAATGATAGAGAAGGGTACTTTATTTTAATAACAAAAAAAAGATATGAAACTGCTTTAAAAAATAACAAAACATTTATGAAAGGTTTTACTACTAAAACTTTGGCTACATCACAAAATTATAAATTGACAAATGATTATATTATAAAAGAATCTAATAATATTATTGATTTAAATGAAAAGGTATCTAATATTGTTTTAAAAAAATATAATACATTTGTAAATAATTTTTTAAGTGATAATAATGATAATATAGATAATTTAGTAAAATATCTTACGCGCATAGATATTTCTGCTTGTTGTGCGATGAATGCTTACGAATACCGATATACACGGCCTAAAATAGATACGGAAAAAACAAATGCTTCAGCATCATTTGCTATTATAAAAAAAATGAGGCACCCTATTATAGAAAGAATAAATGACGAAACACAATATATAGGAAATGATATTGAATTATGTAAGGATGGTATTTTGTTATATGGTATAAATGCTTCGGGTAAATCATCTTATATGAAAGCTGTAGGTTTGAATATTATAATGGCACAAGCAGGGATGTATGTATCGGCCGAAGATATGATATATTATCCATATTATAGTATATTTACGAGAATATCAGGGACAGATAACATTTATAAAGGTATGTCAAGCTTCACCGTTGAAATGACAGAATTGCGAAATATACTTCAAAGATGTAACAAGTATAGTCTTATTATTGGTGATGAAATATGTTGTGGAACAGAGTCTGTATCGGGTATATCAATAGTTGCGAGCGGTATAGATACTCTAGTTAAAAAAGAGGCATCATTTATATTTGCTTCTCATCTTCACGAGTTGACGGATATAAAATGTATTAAGAAACATATAGAATCTAAAAAATTATATGTTAAACATATACATATAACTATAGAAAATAACAGAATTATATATGACAGAATTATAAAAGATGGACAAGGATCGAAAATATATGGCATTGAAGTATGTAAAGCTCTTGATATGCCTATTGAATTTATGAAATTAGCAGAAAGTATCAGAAAAGAAGTTGAAAATATTAACGCAGATATATTGAAAAAAAAGAAATCGCGATATAATAAAAAGGTTATTATTGATAAATGTAAAATATGTAATAATAATGCCGAGGAAACACATCATATAGTATATCAAGAAAATGCTGACAAAGATGGATATATAAATAACTTTCATAAAAATAGTAAACACAATTTAGTCCCATTGTGTAAAGATTGTCATAAAAAAGAGCATAATGGTAAAATTAAAATAAAAGGATATATAAATACAAGCGAAGGTATTGTTTTAGACTATATTATTAATTAAGGATCTATTAAAAAAAATTTTCTTGTCCTTCTTGTTTTAGGTCGTAGGCTACCTTCAACTCTCGTAATATATCCCTTATTTTTAGGTTTTTCTACATCTGTTATAATAAAATTCTTTTTAGGTTTAACATCTGTTATAGTAAAATTCATTTTAGGTTTAACATCTGTTATAGTGAATTTCTTTTTAGGTTTAACATCTGTTATAGTGAATATTTTTTTTGTCTTCTTTTTATTTTTATCAGATGAAGATGAATAATTAAATGACACCGATGACATATCTGATATTGACGATAAGCGCGATGATTTGGATGATTTGGATGATTTGGATGATTTGGATGATTTAGGTGATTTTGATGATTCTAATAATGAATAATTTGGTAAGTTAAATAAACGTTTTATTTCATCATTATTATAATAATGTTTTGTAAGATGTGTTGTTCTCAATATAGCATCTTCTAATTTAATTTCGGGGTATTTTTTTTTAAGACTTATTACCTTATTTTCTTGTAATAAATTCATATTATGTTCCTAAAATATCAATTTATTTTTTTTAATTTTTATATAAACAAAAAATATATATATAAGTATAACGGAACAATAAATGCGAGTTTTAAAAAGAAACGAAGTATATGAAGATGTTAGTTTTGATAAGGTTTTAAGAAGATTAAAAAAATTATCAAATGATTTAAATATTAATGTTTCGGAATTAGCGCAAAAAGTATGTTCTCGTATTTATGATGGTGTTAAGACATGTGAATTAGATGAATTGGCTGCTTATTTATGTAGTAGTATGTCTATTGATAACCCCGATTATAGTATTTTGGCATCAAGAATTATAGTTTCGAATCATCATAAAAATACTTCCCCATCATTTAGTGAAACTATCAAAATCTTGTATGATAATAAAGATATTAATGGATATCAGTCCCCTTTAATTTCAGAAGAATTATATGAAATAGTAAATAAAAATAAAGAAAAGCTTAATAATTATATTGATTATCAAAGAGATTATTTATTTGATTATTTTGGTTTCAAAACATTAGAAAGAGCTTATTTAATTAAAATAGATAAAAAGGTTATTGAACGACCTCAGCATTTATGGATGAGGGTATCAATTGGTATTCATGGAAATGATATTAAAGATGTTCTTGAAACATATGATTTAATGAGCAAAAAATATTTTACACATGCCACGCCCACATTGTTTAATGCAGGAACAAAGCGCCCTCAATTAAGCAGTTGTTTTTTATGTAGTATAAATGACGATAGTGTTACTGGTATTTACGAGTCTTTAAAAGAGATGGCGTTAATTTCTAAATATGCTGGTGGGATTGGTATACATATTCATCAAATTAGATCAAAAGGGTCTCATATTAGAGGTACGAACGGAACATCAAATGGAATAATTCCTATGTTGAGAGTTTTTAATAATACAGCGAGATACATCGACCAAGCAGGGAAAAGATTAGGTAGTATCGCAGTATATCTTGAAACATGGCATAGTGATATAGAAGCTTTTTTGGAATTAAAGAAAAATCATGGAAGTGAAGAAGAAAGATGTAGGGATTTATTTTTGGCTTTATGGGTCTCTGACCTTTTTATGGAAAGAGTTAAAAATAATAAAAAATGGTCTTTAATGTGTCCAGATCAATGTAGGGGATTGAGCGATTTATATGGTGATGATTTTAATAGTTTATATGAAAAATACGAAAATGAAGGTAAATATATTAAACAAATAAACGCCCAGGACTTATGGTTTAAAATCCTTGAAGCGCAAATAGAGCAAGGAGTACCATATATATTATACAAAGACGCCGCAAATAAAAAAAGTAATCAACAAAATTTAGGAACTATTAAATCAAGTAATTTGTGCGCAGAGGTTTTAATATATTCATCTCCTGAAGAAACTGGTGTTTGTAATTTGGCTTCGATATGTCTTCCTTCATATATCGAAGATAATGTATTTAATTTTCAAAAACTACATGATATTGTGAAAACTATTACTAAAAATTTGAATAAAGTGATTGATATTAATTTTTATCCAGTAGAAAAGGCAAGAGTATCTAATTTAAAACATCGCCCAATTGGAATAGGTGTACAAGGTCTGGCTGATGTATTTATGATTATGAAATACCCTTTTGAAAGTAAGGAAGCTGCTAAATTAAATAATGAAATATTTGAAACAATATATCATGCTGCTGTGGAAGCATCTATGGAATTATCTAAAAAAAGAAGAGGAATTATTGATAATATTATAAATAATCCATCAAATGATAATAACGACGATATTAAAAAATATATTAATGAATACGAAAGAGAAATAATTGATAAGAATTATAAAGGAGCTTATAGTTCATATGAAGGTAGTCCTATTTCACAAGGTAAATTTCAATTTGATTTATGGGGTGAAAAACCAACAGATAGATATGATTGGGATAAATTAAGAGAGGACATTAAAGAATATGGTGTACGAAATAGCCTTCTTATATCTCCTATGCCAACAGCATCTACGTCACAAATAATGGGTTTCAATGAAAGTTTTGAACCTATTACAAACAATATTTTCCAAAGAAAAACTTTAAGCGGTGAGTTTATCATAATAAATAAATATTTAATTAGAGATCTAATTAGTAAAGGATTATGGAATAAAAATATGAAAGATACTATAATTTTAAATGAAGGTAGTATTCAAAATATTCCAGAAATTAGCAAAGATTTAAAAGAATTATATAAAACATCTTGGGAAATTAAGCAAAGAGTAATTATTGATATGTCGGCAGACAGAGGAAAATATATATGTCAAACTCAAAGTTTAAATATTTTTATGGAAGATCCTGATTTTCAAAAGTTATCATCAATGCATTTTTATGGACATTCTAAGGGTCTCAAAACAGGTTCTTATTATTTAAGAACAAAACCAAAGGCTAAAACACAACAATTCACAATTGATCCAGAGTTTGCTAAAAAAAAAATAAAATGTATTGAGGACAATGGCGATACGTGCGTATTGTGTTCTTCATAATAATTATATAGTCACTTTATTAGAAGATAGCTACAATGAGAAAAGGTGGTAACAATTATATTAATCAACCAGTTCAGCCAGTTCAACCAGTTCAGCCAGTTCAACCAGTTCAGCCAGTTCAGCCAGTTCAACCAGGAATTATTGGATCCGCCATTAATGATATTAATAATAATAAAGATATATTAAATCCAATATATGACACTACAGCTACTATAGGAAATATTTATAATATAGGTACGACTATTATAATATGTATAATATTCATAATTATTATTATAGCAGGTGTATATATATTAAATATAAATAAGGATAAGACAGAAAATGCGTCTGGATTATTGAAAGATGTAAAGTGTATAAAAGAAAATATAAAAGAAGTAAATTCTAAAGGAGAAGAAACTAATAAGATTGTTAATAAATGTGACTATAATATTGTATATAAAGTTAAAGGTAAGGAATATGTTAAAAAACATTCTGAAACAGAGCTTGTAAATGAAAATGATAAAGTCGTGGTTTATTATGAACCAGAAAATCCAGATAATTATGTAATTGGAAATAATAATTATATTATTGGATTAATAATGATTATAGGTGGTGTAATTTTAATAATTTTATCAATAGCATGGCTTATATTCACAATATATTTCAAACCACTTGCGGCAGCATCAGGGGCAAATGTAATATCAGATATTGTTATGTAATTATGTTATTTTTTCATATATATATAAAAATAAATTATATATATATATATAAATGGCTAAAGAAAATAATGAAGAGATGTTGTTGAAAAAAAATGATCGTTTAGCAATTTTTCCCATACAACATGATGATATGTGGGATATGTATAAAAAATCGGTAAGTGCTTTTTGGACACCTGAAGAATTAGATTTAAGCAAAGATATTGATGATTTTAATAAACTTACTGAAAACGAAAAAACATTTATTAAACATATCTTAGCTTTTTTTAGTTCAAGTGATACAATTGTAAATATAAATTTAGGTGAGAGATTTTTAAATGATGTTCAGGTGTTGGAAGCAAAATTTTTTTACGCATTTCAAATGGCTATTGAAAATATTCATTCGGAAACATATTCTCTATTAATTGACACGTATTTTAAAGACCCTGTGGAAAAACAACAAGCATTTAATGCGGTAAATCATATGCCTTGTATCAAAAAAAAAGCAGATTGGTGTTTTAAATGGATTGAAGACGAAAATGCTCCATTTTCCCAAAGATTATTGGCATTTGCTCTTGTTGAAGGTGTATTTTTCAGTGGTGCCTTTTGTAGCATTTTTTGGCTTAAAGAAAGAGGATTGATGCAGGGCTTGTCATTTTCAAATGAATTGATTAGTCGCGATGAAGGAATGCATGTTGAATTTGCCGTATTATTATATTCTAAATTAGAAAATAAATTATCACAAGCAACAGTACATAGAATATTTAAGGAAGCCGTAGAAGTTGAAAAGGTATTTATTAATGATAGTATTCCGTGTTCTATGCTCGGTATGAACGCTGACTTAATGTGTTTATATATTGAATTTGTCGCAGATAGATTATTAACACAACTTAATTATGAAAAAATATGGAACTCGGCGAATCCATTCCCTTTTATGGAAAGAATATCAATTGAAAGTAAATCTAATTTCTTTGAAAGCCGCGTTTCACAATATAGCAAAGCAAACGTTGGAGGTAAACAGGAACATTCACAAATACGCAAATTTGATTTAGAAGCCGATTTTTAATATGATGTACTTAAAGACAATCAAATATTATTTAATATATAAAAAATGAATAAATATTTCAATATTTTTAATGAAATAAAAAAACATATTATATATATAATAAATGATAGCGAATTAATATTTTCAAATAATTATTTTTTATGTTTAAATGAAATATTATGTGTTCTAAAAAAAACATTATGGAAGATACAAGATATATACTATAAATATATATTATATCCAAAATTAATGAAAATAACAAAAATAACAAAATTTTAGCATTATTTTTATATCTTATAAGAATTTATCATTTTCTAATTTGTATCTTGTTGCGATAAGCACAATTTAATTTCTCCAAGTGAAGCGATAGTATATCTCAAAATAATAGGATAATTATTTTTAAGATATATTTCAACATTATTTGACAGATTCGTACATTTAGTAAAAATAGATAAATATTTAAGACTAAATATACCTTGTATTATTTCTTGTTCGTCATTTTCACAATTCTTTTTAATAGTAATCGCCTGTGATTTTTCTGAACCCAAAATTGTTTCTTGATAGCAAAAATCACCTTTACAACTTAAAATCAACTTATCACCTATGTTTCTAAACTCTATAAATTCTGCCAGATTATGCATATCTCTTATTATTTTTTGTAAATAATTTGAAGGCATATTAATAATAGTGTGGAAATCAACAGGAGGGATTTGTATATTTAATACATCTATATCTAAAACAGATAGTTTGTAATTAGTCTTATAATTTTTATCATTATTATCAATAGTTATCCCTAAATGATTAGGGTCATCTTTTAATATATATAGCGATAATATGTCATTATTTGTTATAGTTTTAATCAAAGCGTGTAATCTTAACATATTGATACCAACATAAGTTTTTTTTTTACATTCGTAAATTTCAAATTTGTCAGCTTCTAATTTTAAATGAATTAATACTATATGTGTATTATCCATCGCAACAATTTTAATACCTGTTTCATCAATTTCTAAATTAACATCCATTAAAATCTCTTTTAAAGCATCTATTACCTGTTTAAATGTTGAAGCCTGAATAGTTTTAATATTTAATATATATTCGCTATTACTATCCATATTAATAATTAATCTATAATATCAATTCCTTAAATGTTATTTATAATAATAATAATGCGTCATTTATTAATAATTTTGTAGCCACGTTTTTATTTGTTAATTTATTTTTCACAATTAAATATATGTAAAATGGGTCATCCTCTCTAACCTCTATATATATAACATCTCCATTTTTAACGTTTTTAAATAATTTTTTTAGTGTATTATTATCAATCTCTATATTTATCTGTTTATTACAAAAATATTCATCAAAATATGTAGAATATAATTCTATATTATTTATTACTCCATCACTATTAACAATTACACACGAATCATTAAATGATAATTTTAGAATATTTATTAAATTTTTAAAAGGTTTGACAATTTTCTTAAATTGATACGCGTAATCTGAACTTATATATATATATTTATTTTTCATTATATAATTTAAAAATATATAATTTTTAAATACAAATATTAGGTTAATGTTGATATTAATATTATAAAGGTTATTATCAAACTTAATATTATAATGGGTATTACTATATGAAAATAATCATTTATAAAATTTAAAATACTAATTAAAATAGGAACTATTATAGTATGTTTGTGAGAATTCTTAATTAATAGTGTTAATAAATAGTTAATAGTATCACTATATTTAAATATATCTAAAAATTTTTTAAATTTATCTCGGTAAAAAAATAATATCAAAAATAATATAGATGATGTTATTACTAGATTTGATATTATCATCCCCTTAGTTATTCCTTTAAAAAATTTAATTTTATTTTTAAAAAAATCTTTTTCTTTTTTGGCATCTTTATCACTCTCAGTTTTCTTCTTACCCAAAAGTTTGCGAGCATATGAATTATTATCATCATTAGATATTAGATTGTTAATATTCTCATCGTCATAATTATCTAAATAGTATTTTGTTAATAATGAATGTAAAAATATAACTTTGGACGCATAAATATCTTTGGACGCATAAATATCTTTTTCTTCAGCATATAAATTATCTTTTATATCTACAAAGATTTTTACAAATGAATTAATATTTTTAAATATTAATTCATAAAATGTTAAATGTATATCAGAATTTATTTTATTACCATACGTCTGCCATTGTTCTGGTAAATCACTATGTGTATTATAATATTCGCATTTTTTAAAAAAATCTCTAAATGTTTTTACTACATCAACATTTGTATTTTCGTTAATTTTACATAAAATAGCACACATATGTAATATATTATGTAAAAAAATATATTTTGGATGTTCAATATTACTATTGCTCTTATCAATTTCGATACCATTGGCTTTAGCCATTTTGTCTATAAAATATTTAACATTTCCATTAATATCACTTTCAATATCCTTGGTGGGGCATAAATCAATAAAATTATACTTATTGTTATTATTTAATATATGATTTAATAAAATATTATAAGCTTTATTATCACCAACTAATAATTTATTTTTATAATCATTAAATATTAATTGTTCTATAGATTCGGTAGTGTTATTCGCAAGCCGATAATCATATATTTTTTTTTCATTAATAATCGCACCATATAATCCCATATAAACAATAAATAAAATGAAGCATATAAATGGTATTAATATTAATAATATTTTGATATAATTTGTATTTTTATCTTCAATTGAAAAATTATAATAATTTGTATTAAAAAATAAAAACTTATTTTCGTTTTTACTTTCATCGTCTTTAGATATGAAATTAAAAACTAAAATAACTATTATAAAGATTACACAAGCAATAGTAAAATATGAATATGATGTAAAAATATCATTATAAACATTCATTGATAATAAAATGTCATTATATTTAAAATTATCATCAATATAATAATTACATAATATTTTGTAATCTTTCAGTGAGCTGACACTTATATTTTTTTTAATATCTTTTAATATTTTATCATATGATTTTGAGTAAACAACTGTTATATTATAGATACTATTAATAAATATTAATATTAATATAATTAAACATAATATAATATAAGTAAATTGAAAATTATCATATATATTTTGGCGTTGTGTTATATTCATCAATAATACTTTTTCTATTATCTATTATTATATTTAATATTAAATTATACCTTGTACTGCGCCTTCTACTTCAGATATTATAATAAGTATTATTATGTTTACCCTTTCTATAAATTTTTTCATTTCTTCGCTCTCATATTGTGGTTTAACAAAATATGTGAGTAATATCATTAAAGAAATACAACCAATTAACATTTCCAACGCCATATACAAATTTATAAAATATACTGGTAGAAAAAAATCCAAAGATTTTTCACCTTCCTTTATTTTTTCAACAAAATTTTCAATATATTTTTTTAATAGGTTATCATATTTGGCATGGGAGTTATTAAATAATTTATATTTTAATACTTTGGATTTTTTTTTTAAAGCTTTTATAATATTCTCTAAATCTTCTTTTATTGAGTCTATATTAATATTATTGTATAATAAAGACCTTAATGTTAATGTATATTCTATATCTATATCTATATCGTCGTCACCAACCCTTATATTTTCGCCAAATAATAATTTATTTAATTTAATTATTATATATGGATCATCCTTGTTATTATTTACAAAATATATATATATAATTAGTAAAAATGATATTGCTATGATTTGGTGTTCATTATTTTGAATATTATATTTATCACCATTATATATCTCGAGTGCTAAATTATCAATAATATCTACTATATAATTAATGTAATAAGAATTGTTATCTAAATTAAATAAATTTAATAGCTGTAAAATTTTTTTATTATAATTTTCCAATTGTATTTTTATAGGAATATTAGATTTAAAATCTATTATTGTATTTCTTTTAATGGTAGTATCTCCGCCCTTAGATAATAATTTAAAATGTTCTAAAATCTTTGAATAATTATTGTTTTCATATTTAAGAATATTTTCTCCAATAATTGATTTAATATATTCATCTATCTTAATTAGTTCCAAATATTTATTGTAAACATTATTATAAACATTGTTAATAAATAAATAATAATAGAGAATGCCATGGGAAATACAATAAAAGACTATTACAACTATCGCAATAAATATATAATGGTTCTCTTGATATAAATTTTTAATAATGTTATTACTTGTAATATAATCTTGACTTGTTATATTTAATAAATCTGTTAATATATTTATAACAATGATTAAAATAATCACAAAAAATATTATAAATATTATTAAAAACAATAGTTCATATAATTTATTATTAAACAATATATATAAATCTGATGTTTTACGATCATGTGATTTGGTAAAATTAAATAAATTATATGGTATTTTTAAAATATTATCAATTAATGATACTTCTTCATCTATTTTATAATATTTACAATAAATATAATTTATATCATCATGGTCATATAATATATGTACATATTTATCTTTTCCATTTTTAATGATTTGTTTTTTAATATAAGAAATGTCATTATAATATACATATTTTGTAAAATAACTATCTAATTCATTTCTTCTATTTTTCTCTATTGTCAATAGATCTAATAGTACTAATTTTTCTGGAACATATTTATCAACACATTCTGTTGATTTGTCCTCTGTACATATGTCACTATTTTCAGTCTTTTTATTAATAAAATAATATTCTTCGCTTTTTATATATTTAATATTTTTATTATTATTTAATAAATAAACATAATTTATAAGCATATAATTGTATATTTGATTTAATTTAAAAAATGGAAAACTATTATACGTATATTCTTTGACATTAGCATTGATGCTATAAATTGTATACAAAATATAATTTATAATTGCTATAAATATAATTAATGCTACTATGAAAGTGCTAAAGAATAACAAACCATTTATAAAATTAATTACGATTTTATTATCCATGTATATTTTAATCTCTACTTAATAAATATTTACAAATTAATAATAAAAGCACATACAAATATATATCCCGCTAATACAAAGTTCTTTACATAATCAACATCATTAAACATTTCTTCAATAATATTATAATTATTAGCCATAATTAAACTATAACTCCATAAATAACTAAATATTACTATAAGTAATAATATGCTAATAACTATCGCGGGTATATTTAAAAATATTAACTCTAATTTATAATAAAATATATTATCATCATATTTAGAATTTATATTTTCAGAATATTTTATAAGATTATTTCTAATATCAGTATATGTTTTTTCAAATAACTCTTTTTTAATACTCGTCATATCACTTCTTAAATAATTTTTTACTTTACCTGGTATTTCATCGAAACTTCTTATAGTAGGCTCTTTATTAACATTTGCTATATAAGGATACATACATTTTGGAGGTAAATAAGAACATTGTTTACCTATAGTATCACCTGTACCACCTTTTAACTCTCTTCTACATTTATTATAAATATACTGAAATTCATCATCCCTAAGCAATAAATATGTAATTAATGTTTTAACCCTATTGTGAATATCTTCGTCCGTCAAATTATCATCTGTACTAGTATTAATACTTAATCCATATATTAGCTTATTATCATTATTTAATTCAGGTACCTTGCTATTAAATTCATATTCATTTACAATGCGATTATATAGATCGTAATCAATATAATTTATTAGCGTATCGTTGTATAATTTTAAATTATTTAAAGTATATATTTCTGATTCATTATACCCATTAATAGATATTAAATAAATAATTAAATAAATTGAGTATAAAAATAATATTATATATGAGAAAATTATTAAATAGTTATACTCTAATTCACTTGTTAGATCCTTATTGAAATATTTACTAAACCCTATAATTTTTATTTCATTGTTAATTTTTACATTTGAAAACAATTCTGTCATATAATTTGCCCATAATAATATAGTTATTATTAAATATATTGTTAATAATACAAAGTTGTTATTATTAATAGCTATATTGTTTTCAAAATTCACGTTACAATATTCAATATTTAAACTTTCATTAATATTCATTTTTGTAGAAACTGGTTCCATAACTTTGTTGTACCTACTTTGCGTAAAATTATAGACCTTAAAAATATTAATAAAAAATACAAATAATATTGCGATGGTTAATAAGGTTAAGAATATTATATCTGTATTATAAGTATTACTGAAAAAATTTACTATCCTATTTACAAAACCAAACATATTATATATCTTAATATATTATTATATTAATTTATTAGATAGCTTTAAAAATCCACAAGAGTAAAAATATGGCAATCGGATAGCTTAATCTTAATAAAAATTCTTGTATATCAGTTAATACATTATCACCAATGTATTTTGAGATATAAAAAGTTATTATTCTATCTATTGATATACCTAACACTATTACAAATGAGAACAATGCTAATTTGGCAACCTCAGCTTTTTTAAGATTCATTCTATCTATAAAATTATAATCCCCCGTTGTTCGGAGATTTTTATTATTTTGATATTGTAAATTTTGTTGAGGTTGATAATTTTGATAGTTAATATTATTTTGTTGTTCCATTAATTTATTTTTTTGGTCTTCCATCATTTGCTGTCTTATTGTATTTTGTTGCTGTTGAAGTTGCTGGGATTTCTGTTGAGGAGGCATTTGTGGGGGCATTTGTAGGGGCATTTGTGGAGGCATTTGTGGAGGCATTTGTTGCTGTTGTGAATGCTGATGTTGTTGATTGTTTTGTGAATAGTTGTCGTTGTTCATATCATTTTGTAAAGCTAATTTGTGTAATTGTTGTCCTGATATTTGTGAAGAATACATATTATCAGAATTATCAATTTGATTAGAACTCATATTATCTTCAGCTCCATAAAGTAAATTTAAATCTGTCATAATATATCTATTTAAATGTAAATAAATTTATTATTTTATAAATAAATAATCTTTTAGTATAACAGATTATAATAATGAAAGATATAGATTACGAAGAAATATTAAATTATATTTCTTTAATA
>Ga0129324_10001054_pt1 | contig 18448 bp, 18 predicted proteins | sample CPBDNA_7_FD_96879 | JGI IMG/M metagenome (GOLD analysis project Ga0129324, IMG submission 96879) | Freshwater to marine salinity gradient microbial communities from Chesapeake Bay, USA - CPBay_Spr_15_0.2_DNA | ecosystem: Environmental > Aquatic > Marine > Coastal | place: USA: Chesapeake Bay... | reverse complement strand
GCACCAACAGCACCATCAGCACCAGTAGGTCCAGCAGCACCAACAGCACCATCAGCACCAGTAGGTCCAACAGCACCAACAGCACCAGCAGCACCAGTAGGTCCAGCAGCACCAACAGCACCAGTAGACCCAACAGCACCAGCAGCACCAGTAGGTCCAGCAGCACCAGCAGCACCAGTAGACCCAACAGCACCAGCAGCACCAGTAGGTCCAGCAGCACCGGTATAACCGGTATAACCGGTATAACCAGTATAACCAGTAGAACCACCACCACCACCACCACCAGGACTAAATTCCCATAGGTTATCTGTTTGTTTATATATTAAAATATTTCCATCAGCAGGTGGTGCAGCTGTAGAAATATTAATACCTTGAATCCCCCCCGCATCATAAATAGGTTTTTGAGAATCATTGGCTAAATTATTATAATTTAACCCATTATTTGCAAGACTTGCACGCATAGAAAATGACATTTTTAATATATATCTATATTAAAAATAATTATTTTATAAAAGTAAATGGAATATAAAAGAATTTTGTTAATAGATTTTGACAAAATTGTAAGACCTAATAATCTTGTTAATTTATTGAATATAATTCAACCAGTACAAACTAATAAAAAATATAACACCGGACTTATTCTAACTATACCGAAATTACAACTTGATTTGTTAAATCAAGTTGAAAAAGGTATAGGAAGGGTACAATATATAAATACTATTTCTTTTGTTGAAAATATATCAGAGTATGCATGGTTTATTTATGATAGAAGAAAAAAAGTATGTGAAATTATGGGAATACAAGGTTCTTTAACAAAAAATATGATAGATAGTGTGTTGTCAAGTATCCCTAATGATGTTAATGTGTGGATTGGGATATCAGTTGAAAATCTAAACATATTAGATTTAATTGAAAATTACACTAGTTTTGGGTTTAAAAATCCATATATGTGTAGAACAAGTCCTCTTGGGTACACATTTTCAACTTATGGTCTTTGTTTATTAAAAATCAATAATATATCCGAACAATCAAGTTCTCATGAGGCTTTATATGTACTGTATCAATTTAGACGAAGAGAAGAGCAGAATTGTAAAATATCTTTAAAGTTATCTCCTAAAACTATTGAGCATTTAAAACAAATGTCAAACATTGGTTCAACTGTAAATAATGATAATAGTATATCTCAAAAAGAGATCGCGGGATCGTTTAAATTAAGCAAAATTGTAGTTGATTCTGTATTTAGTTTGGAAATTAATAAAAAATCTATGATATCTGGAGAAGAGCAAGGAGTTAATATTGTTAATAGTTTATACAATTTTCATACACATCCTGTAGAAGCTTATAGTAGAAATAATGTTGAATTAGGATGGCCTTCATCTCAAGATTATATAGGATTTTTGGCATCTGTGAAAGTAAATGGAACTATTCTTCATGCAATCATTTCTGTTGAAGGTATTTACTTAGTATCTATAGGTAATCACTGGATAGATAGAGTATTTGATCTTGATGGACCTGTTAAAATGTTTATTAAAAAGGAATACAATATAAAACACAAACAAGGAAGAGATGTGGAATGGTATATTAACCATATTAATTCTTTATCTTATGAGGGGTTTCCAATATTTTTTGTGCAGTTTTTTACGTGGGATGATGCGTCTACTACATTTCAGGTTTCATTTAAAAGGACTTATGGAAACTGTTTTACAAGAGATAAAACTTTAGAAAAATATAAAAGATTGTATTTTTGAATTATAATAAATTATATTTTATATAAATAAAATGTTTCATACTTATTTATGGACTTTAATTAATATAATATTAATGCTAATATTCTGGACAACATACAGAAAACAAATGGTAAAAGATGAAAAGAAACGTGGTAAAACTATTGTCAAAGTTTCTTTAACAGGTGGGGTGTTATTCACTATAGGTAGTTTAGCTGGTATTGGTTTAAGCGTTCAGGAATTTAGAAATCCTTATGCACCATAGCAAGAAATATTATGTGAACGTTTTAGACCGTAAAAATTTTATAATAAATTATTATAAAATGATTAAAGTATATTTTAATGATTGATTCTCAGATACTCAATAATATCCCATAATACACGGCAATCAAACTCGTTATATTTTTCAATATCTTTTAGTTCTTTGGAATCAAACGGTTTATCTGTTTTCTGATAACATCCCCATGCCTTAACAGTCGCTGTCATTCCAGAATCACAATCACTGTTGTTGGAAGATGTAATCATCTTATGTTCTCTCATGGTTTTTGCTATACTTTTTAAACCAAATTTGAAACACCCTTTCAATACAATCGGTTCTGATTTAAACAAAGAACACAAATCAGTCCATTGAAAGTACTTGCAGTTATCAAGATTAATTTGACGACTTTCTGCAGAGTTCCAGAACGATTTTTCAGCATGCCAATAGTGTAGTTGAGGGTTGTTTCGTTTCTTTACCAATTCAGAAAATTCATTCATAATTCTGTATTCTTCTTCGTATGTGGGTTTTGTACAAGTAAAACTTTTATAGACCCATCTTCCATTTTCAATAAATCCTACTCCTATCATAAAAATCATACCCATTGGAGTTTGGTTGGGAAGATTACTGAAATCCGAAAAGACGTCTGATAGAGTTTCAAAATCTACAAACATTTCTTCTCCAATTTTTGAGATGTCTGTTTTAAGTCGTTTTGGCCAAATCTTATCCTTATTCTGTCGATTAATAGATAGTATTTTATCAACGATAGGCGCTTTCTTACCATTCATGCCAATATTAGAACTTGTACAGTATGGATCTCTCCAAGACTTGATGCCATTAAGAAGAGCAAAGTTTCTATTATTCACACCACAGTTCCATATAGAAGTAATGTCCCCTAATCTATCAGCTATATTCTCTTTTTCTTTGTTCCATATTCCAGAATCGACACACATATTTGGGTATAATTCAGGTCTTGAAGGAGGATCAATTATCCATTCTCTTCCATTATGACTGATATCCCTAACCCATTGTATTGCTTTTTTTGTTCTATGTTCATAATCCTTGTCTACACCTTCGAAATCAACTACTCCTAATTTTGTCAAACAATTATATTCGATATTGGAATCACCTTTAGTTGTATATTTACAACGCCTTCCCATAATGAATGAGTATCTTGGAAGATATCCTTGGATTCTAGAAATTGCCTGATTATAAATCCATAGTTGAGCCTTGTATGCAGGATAATTTCCACTGTTTAGAATATGACGTTGATCTGATCGAAGGGGGAGAGTGGAATATTTAATATCAATTACAACATAATGAAAATCTCTACCTAATTTTGGTGCAGAAATATATTTTTCAATATCTGTAATAGGAGATTCAACTACAAGATCTTCAATATAGTCGCTTCTAACAAGAAGATCGATTACACCTCCAGTATTGTTTTGTTTATTTTTTACTGGTGCGGAGTGGATAACAGGGGTTCCAGACATCATAAGATCTATAGTTTTTTGACAAGATTCGGTGTTGATATATTTAGATACTGTTGTTACCGGGATACGATTATTGTTAATATATTTTACTAGTTCGGTTTCAAATTTGATACCGTGGTCCATTATAAAATTTGTAAAACTAAAAGTATTTCTTGCTCCGCATCTAGAACTTAATTTAAGCCAATCTACAAGTGGATCGTTTATCATATAATTATAAACATGTGTAGCTGCTACCCATGACCTTGGTTTTATAGTTGTAGTTAGTCCGCTTTTTAGTTTAGGTTTCTTTGATCTGGTACAAAGAGCGACTGATGAACTTCTTTTCATTTTTTATAATATTTCTTTTTTCTTTATACTTTCTTTATTTATACATAAAACCAACTCTATTTACAAAAAATTAAAAATAGATTTTCTGTCAGCTTCTAAATTACTTTCAACTCCAATTCTATCCTGGTGAATAATACCACTAGCAAAAGTGTTTAGTGTCTTAACATGCTTTGATATAAAACACATATTATCTTTACACATATCATAAGTAATAGTATCAATAGGAACTGAAAAATTATTAGATAATTTTAAAAGTTTTTCTATTGCTTTTCTACTTATTATATAAGCATGTGTGCATTGAGCGGTACCCAATTTTGTTTCCACATCATCAAAATTCTTATTTTTAGAAGAACAATGACCAATAAATATTATATTAAATCCAACACTATTATCTAAAGCATCTTCAATATTTTTCTTTGTTACACCATTTGCAACCACTATATCATCCTCAAATATCATAGCATACTGTACTCCAGAATCATAAATATTCTTCCATAACTTTTTATGAGACATATAACAGGCTAATTCTCCTGAAGAAATCTTTGGAGAATTAATATGGTCATAAAAATTCTTAAATTCTTGATTTTGTTTATCAGTCGCTGACCAACGTTTAGGATAAATATCTATTTTGTTTAATTCTTTATTTACATGCTCCCAACGCTCAGGTTGTCTATCAAGATTTATAACCCATACATTTTCAAAAACAGAAGAAGTGTCGGCTTTCTCATTAAACAATGAGGAATCGCTATAATCTATTTTATTATTTTTCTTTGATATAGCAACTAAGAGTGAATTGAGATAAGGATTATTCATCTGTTTGATATTATCATGGTTGTAATCTGGGTCTATTATAACATTTGAACATCTTTCTATTTTCCTATTTTGTTTGTAGATTGGTATTCCTAATTTGTGATTGTAAGAAGATGATTTGCATGTATCATACCACAAAGGTCCGTATAGTTGATACAATATATATTTATAATTTTTGAAAATAGATGCTGGAACTCCCATGAATGTAGTTTGAATATATTCAACAGGTCTTGGTAGTATTATCGTTTTGTCGAAAGAAACTTTCATAGTATTGTCTTCATGTTTATAGAAAAATATATCTATAAAAGGCCAAGATACATTCTGATTACAATTAAATTTATTAGGTATAGGTATTCCTTTATTTTTCCAGTATATTTTAGAATAATTATATTTATCTCCATCTGGGTTAGAACAACATCCAAACTCAAAATCATCTTTAAAAATATCTTTTATAATAAATTCAAACTTTTCAGGTATAACAATATCTATATCATCGTTCCAAGGTATAGAATCCTTGTTATGTCTTGCCCAACCAATCATACTTCCATAAAATATACTCCATTCTATATTATAGTCTTTACATACAATAGATATCTTTTCAAGTAGTCCTTGGGCTAATGTTTTTCCTTTTTCAGACCAAACATTAGCCCAAGGATCAAAATAAGATCCTCGTTTTCCTATCAAAGTATTTTTAGTTATAAAGTTTTTATTTTCCAAGAATAAATTATCTATTTTAGAATACCACTCACCCTTTAGTTTTTTAACACGTGTGATTAAAAATATACATACAATAATCCCAATAATAAAAAAAGGGATTATTTTATATCTTTTCTTTTTCACAGATATTATAGTTAGAAAAACAAAGATAAATATTAAAAAATAATTAAATTTTAAAACTAACAATGAATTATTTGTATTATTATTTACAATAAGATTATAATAAGATTCTTTATACTTTAAGTTATCACTATCACGTTGTGAATATCTTTCTATATTACTTCCAAACTGGTAACAATGTGTAATTGGTTTTGGTATTATTAGATATATATTCATATTTGTAGATTCCTCTGTTGGTATATATACATCAATGTGATCCTGAAGATTATAATCGTTATATAATTTACGTGCTGATTTTTGAGAAACAATATATGCATAACAACCCACTAAATAATTATTACTAATCCCATATTTTAATACATGATTGTCAACCTTATCTATACCTTTTTTATGTATTATAGGAGATACACGTTCGCATGTATTAATAATATTATCTCTTGTATGATATCCTAAATATATAATATCCCAGTCTTCTGGAACTTTAATATTATCCAAATTTAATATAAGATTATTTATAGTTACATCATCCTCTAAAATTAAAGCATGCGGAAGATTGTTATCTATAATGTATTTCCATACTTTCTTATGACTTAAACCACAGCCAATAGCTCCCGTACTCATATTAAAAGTTTGTTTATACTTACTTTCTGTAAGATCAGAACCAAGAATAGCCGGTATTCTTACATATCTATCATACAAGTCATATTCTTTTAGAGATTCTTCCATATGTTCCAACCTTTCGTTGTCTTTGTCTAAATTTATAACCAATATATTTGTTATTAGCTCTCCTAAAATCATTTATCATTACAAAATATTTTGTAAAATAAAAATGATTAAAAGAGACACCTTATAGTATAAAAATATAAAATGGAAAGACATAATTTTTTTATATATCAATGGAATATTGATGACAAGGAAAAGGAGGTTACTTCTATAAGAATATACGGTCTTGACGAACAGAATAACAACGTCTGTCTCAGAGTTGAAAACTTTACACCCTTTGTATATATTGAATTACCAGAAGGAATTCAATGGAGTGAATCAAAGGCACAAATTCTCGCTGTGAAATTAGACAATCTACTAGGGCGACAAAAACCTATTATAAAACAATTAGCATACAGAAAAAAGTTATATGGTGCTCATCTTGATTCAAAAGGAAAACCCAAATTATTTCCTTATTTATTTTGTGCTTTTTCAAACAAGGAAGATATTACTCAATTAGGTTATAAAATAAGACGTCCTGTCCACATATCCGGTTTAGGTGTTCTAAAACTACGAATGCATGAGCAAAGCGCAGACCCAATTCTTCAACTGACTTGTTCAAGAGATATCCCATCTGCTGGTTGGATTACTTTCTCTGGAAAACCAGTCAAAAACGAGGATAAACTAACACTTTGTCAAAGTGAATTCATCGTTAGATATAAAAACCTTGAAAGACTCGAGAGAAATACAGTTGCTCTTCCAAAAATAATGGGATTTGATATTGAAGTAAATTCAACTAACCCTTCCGCAATGCCAAATGCAGAAAAACTTGGAGACAAAGTTTTTCAGATCTCATGTGTAATATCAAGAGAAGGTTCAACTGAAGAATATATTTCGTATATTCTATCTCTTGGAGATCCAGATCAAGAAGTAACAGGGAATGAAGTGATTATCAAGAGATTTGAAACAGAATCAGATCTATTGGTAGGTTTTACAGAGTTGATTAGAACTGAAAACCCAAACATCATCGCTGGGTATAACATTCTAGGTTTCGATATCCCATATATGATAGAACGAGCAAAACAGAATATGTGTATCTTTAACTTCGATCAACAAGGCTTCCACAAATATGCTCACGCAAAAGAAAAAACAATCAAGTGGTCGTCATCAGCCTATGGAACTCAAGAATTTCAGTTCCTTGACTCTGAAGGAAGACTTTACGTAGATCTTCTCCCCCTTATAAAAAGAGATTTCAAGATGGATAATTATAAACTAAAAACAATATCTACCTTCTTTCTCGGAGAAAGTAAAGACCCCCTTTCAGTTAAAGGTATCTTTAAGTGTTATAGAATTGGAATTAAGAAAAACGAGAAAGGAGAATACGAACATCGAGCACGTAAAGCAATGGGAATAGTTGCGAAATATTGCGTCAAAGATAGTGTTCTCGTAGTAAGATTAATGGGAAAACTGCAAACATGGATTGGACTTTGTGAAATGGCAAAAACTTGTAACACACAAATATTTACTCTTTATACACAAGGTCAGCAAATTAAGGTATATTCACAAGTATATAGGTATTGTATGTATAACAATATTACTGTAGAACAAGACGTTTATGAAACAAAGGAAGATGAGAGATATGTTGGGGCTCATGTGTTTGATCCGATACCTGGTGTTTATGATCGTGTTTTACCGTTTGATTTTGCATCTCTATATCCAACTACTATTATTGCGTATAATATTGATTTTTCAACTTTGGTAAATGAAAACGATGATATACCAGATGAACTTTGCCATGTAATGGAATGGGAAGATCACATATCTTGTATACATGACCCTAAAATTATTAGAAAAGAACAACTAACTGTTTTAATAAACAAAGAAAAGGAAAAAATAAAAAACTTAAGAACGAAAAGAGACAAGACATTAGATACACTAAGAAAGAAGGAGTTTAACGATCAAATCGCAGAACTCACTCTCGGAATTAAACCCTATTCTGAAGAACGCTCTATTATTACTAAAAGCAAATCAAAATTTCCTATGTGTGCCAAACGTTATTATAGATTCCTAAAAGATAATAAGGGTGTAATACCTACGATTCTACAGAATCTTCTTGACGCTCGTTCTCATACAAGAGCAGAAATTAAGGTTAATAAAGCCGAAATCAAGAGACTCGATGAGAATGATGATAGAATATTAGATTTAATTACTTTGAATAATGTTCTTGATAAGAGACAACTTGCTTATAAAGTATCTGCCAACTCTATGTATGGTGCAATGGGTGTAAGAAAAGGATATCTTCCTTTTATGCCAGGTGCAATGTGCACTACTTATATGGGTCGTAAAAGTATTGAATTAGTCGCAAAAGTTATCCCTGAAAAATACGGGGGAGAACTGGTGTATGGGGATACGGACTGTACACCAGCCTGTACACCAGTCTTAATAAATAACGATTCGTTCTTACAATATAAAACTGTTGAAGAAATTAGTGATGGAAACTGGACTCGTATTAATCCAAACAAAGAAATATCTCAGGCAAAACCTGGTTATAAAATATGGAGCGATCAAGGTTTCACTAATATTGTGAATGTCGTTAGATGTGGTATTAAGAAACCTCTTAGCCGTGTTCTTACACATGTAGGAGAAGTTACTTGTTCTAATGAACATTCTTTATTGAGAGATACGTTAGAAAGTGTTACACCTCTTGAAATAAATATAGGAGATAAATTATGTATATCTGAACTACCTCTTCCAGAAGATACTCCAGATAGACCAATATATAATAACAAACTTACATCACAAGTTATTAGAGATTATATTATACAAGATGAAGAATACAATGATTTAACAGCAGAATTAGCTTTTTTATGGGGGGTGTTCTTCGCTGATGGTTCTTGTGGAACATATGTTTGTGGTGATGGTTATAAGAAGAGTACATGGGCAATTAATAAACAGGATACTATTTTATTAGAAAGATGTATGGATATTCTTAAACGTAACGAATCTGAAATGGACTTTAAAATTTTAGATACAATGAAATCGTCTCACGTGTATAAATTAGTAGCAAAACAAAAATCTCTAAAACTTGAGCATAAAGGGGGTTTGAAAGATTTTGTAGAGAAGTATAGAGAATTGTTTTATGATAATAGAAAATATAAGAAAGTTCCTGATATTATTCTAAATGCTCCTTTAGGAATTAGACAGTCATTTTTTATGGGATATTATGCTGGAGATGGAAGTAAAAAAGATCCGGCGTTAATGATAACAAATAAAGGAGGTATTGGTTCGGCTGGAATATTCTTTTTGATGAGAAGTTTAGGATATAATGTGAGTGTGAATACAAGAGAAGATAAGCCAGATATATATAAACTTACTGGTTTTACACCAGATAAGAAGATGAGAAAAGTTTTAAATGCGGTGAAGAAGATAGTTCCAATGGAAGGAGAAGAGGGAGGGTATATTTACGATATACAGACAGTAAATCATCATTTCGCAGCGGGAGTAGGACAGATAGTGGTTCATAATAGTAATTACATACATTTCCCACATCTTAAAACAGCAGAAGAATCTTGGGATTGGGCTGAATATGTAGCAGAAGAAGTTTCAAAGTTATTTCCACCTCCGATGAAACTTGCATTCGAGGAGGTTATTTACTGGAGATTTTTCATATTAACGAAAAAGAGATATATGTATAAGTCTTGTTATAGGGATGGGGTAGTTGAAGATAAGATTGGAAAGAAGGGAGTATTGTTAGCGAGAAGAGATAACTCGATGTTTATTAGAAAATTATACGAACAACTTATTATAAAAATATTTAACAGGGAAAATATGGATAACTTGTTGTATTTTATATTAGAAGAACTAAACAAGTTATGTTCGAATACATTTAATTATAAAGATTTTACGGTAACAAAGGCAGTCGGAAGCACAAATAATATGGAAATTCAGCCTTTTGAAAACGAAAAAGGGATTCAGAAAGCAAAAATAGGAGATTATACTGTCCCTATTCTTTCAAATGAACCAGAAAAAAGAGCGCAACAATTCAATCTTAAAAACGCTGCGGACCCGAATGAATATTATACAAAGTGTCTTCCAGCACAAGTTCAACTTGCTGAGAGAATGAAACGTCGTGGACAGCGAGTTGATACTGGAACAAGACTTGAGTATGTTATCACTGAAAACGGGGGACATACAGCAAAACAATATGTAAAGGTTGAAAGTTCTGACTATTTTTCAATACATAGAGATGTGCTTCGTTTAGATTTTATGTATTATCTAAAGTTACTTACAAATCCTGCAGATCAAGTTCTTTTACCTGCTTACAAAGACATTCCTGGCTTTCCAAAAGACTTTGTTTTATCACAATATAAATTCAGATTGTTACGTATAAAAATGCTAAATCAAATAAAGTCTATATTCACACCTAAATTAGTCTTTGAAGAGTGAGAAGTAAAGTAATAATATTATTTATATATTATTTACAAATAATATATAAAATTGTCTGTTATTTTTAATTAGTTAATTCTCCTCTAAAGTTCTTTTTAACAAGTTGTTCTATTACTTCTTTATTTTTCACACTAGACAATAGATAATACAACTTTCCAAAAGCAGCAGGAGTCGTTATATCCCCACCTGACACCACTCCAGAATCCAACAAACCCATATTAGTAATATACCTCCTATGTACTTTTGGAGTTTGAGAAACACTTATTATTATAACACCCTTAGTTACAAGACCTGCTATAGCCTCCATAAAATTATCGTCAATAGGTGCAGTACCATCTCCATATAACTCTAACACTATCCCGTGAATCGGAGTCTGTTTAGCAATATTTGTTAAAAACTTTGCGTCTATCCCAGGAAACACCTTAACTACAACAACCTTAACCTTCGAATTCATAAACTTTACCTGCATCATATCAGGTGAAGGCTTCAAACTTGTCTCTTCCGTCAAAGAAGGATAATTCGGAGAAATAATTTTAGTATCAGACAATGTTATAGATCTACACCCTCGTAATATATCTTTTCCAGAAACTACTGCGACCTCTGGGATTTTGTATCTAGACGCAACTATCAGAGAAGTCAATAATTCACCATCAGTAAAAATGATGGGTTTTCCCAAATTTTCGAGCATAAAAGATATTGCAGAAGCGGTATAAGCGATTGTATTTGAACTATGTACGATGACAAATGCGTCATAATCACTATATACAGTTCCAATATCTCTAGCTATCTTGTTCCAGTCTTCTGGAGTAATATTAGAAGATATAAGTAAGGGATTGTAAGTATCGATATCAAATTCTCCAACAATTTCTTTGTTTTGCTCATAAATCTCTTGAAAATTAGGCTCAATTTCCCCGCAAGTATATATAACGTGAATTCTTTTATTTACAACATAGTCCTCCTTGTAAGGATACTTTTCAGTTATGAACATCGACATAAATAATGAAACAATCACAAGGACTGTATAGACTAGAAGAAGTTTTTTCTCCCTTGACATTAATAACATTTATATTAAACGAAGATAATAAGTTGATATATAAACATATTATCTTACGAATAAATGAATAATGAAGCAGAAATTATAAGTCGGCTTAAGTTTATAGGTAAGATTCAGAAAGGTGAAAAAGTGAATACGAAGTACCTTTATGTCCAATCTGTCGGTTTTTTTACTGGAATTTCAAGAACTTTTATTACACAAGATAATAGAGGTAATACTATGGATTTCTTACAAAATACTATATCAAAAATTTTTGATATACTTTATATTTATGAAAATTCTAAAAAACAATCTGATATAAGTATGTGTATAAACTTAATAAAAGATTTGAAACAGGCTAAAAATGGAATTGTAAATCTTAAGGAAACATATGTCATAGATATCAAATTTTCTTGCGATGCAGATGTATTAATTGAGAATATTAATATTAAAATAGATGAATTTGAACCCAACATTCAAATAGAAAAAAAGGAAGAGGAAAAAAAGGAAGAGGAAAAAAATGATTAAATCAATCTATATTTCTAATTCAAATATATCTTCATCCTCCTCTTCCTCCTCCTCTTCCTCTTCATCTTCCTCCTCCTTTTTATCTTCTTCTAAAACTATAAAAATTTCTTCTTTACTCATATATTCTTTGATACTTTCTTTGAAAGTTTCGGAAAACTCTTCAAACGTATCATGAAATCGAATTATATTTTTTGGAACAAATAAGGTGTTGTTTTCGATAAAAACAACACTTAGGGATAGAGATAGGATAACTCTTCTTAGGTTCTCCTGATTTAGACTTATTTTCATTCATTTATATTAAAGTAAGATTAGAATTTAAAACAACAAATTAATATATTAAATGACGACAGAACAAGACTTAATATGGGCTGTAAGCATAGATATAGGTAAAAAAAACTTTGCTTTCTATATTGAAGAATTTGACCGAAATACTTTACTATCTCTAGAAAATATTCCTAAAACCGAAAGATACAATCCTAACGGTACAACAACTCCTAAAATGGAAAAAATTCTTAAAAATATCTATAGAAATGGAAGAACTATACTTTACAAGAATTCTGACTTGACAGAAGGATGTGCACAAGGTTCATATATTGATACTGAAACATATCACAATATGAACAGTTTATTAGATCAACATATAGAATATTTTGATAAATGCTCTTACTTTGTTATTGAACAACAAATGTCATTTGGAAAAAGGCATAATACCCTTTGTTTGAAATTGGGACAACATTGCTATTCATACTTTACTTTTATGTATTCAAGGTTCAAAACAATTATAGAATTTCCAGCATATCATAAAACTCAAGTTTTAGGAGCGGAAAAACTTGAGAAAAAAACTAAAACTGGTAAAGTAACATATAAAGCAATAGACAAACCAGCACGTAAAAAATGGACTGTTGTAAAGGCTAAAGAAATCTTTACAGAAAGAGGTGATGAAGACAGTTTGGAACTGCTTACAAAAGCAAGTAAGAGGGATGATCTAGCAGACGTCGTGTCCCAACTACAAGCATTTAAGTACCTTGTTTTTGTAGAGAATGTGTAACTATTTGACTGGATCTCAGCAAGTAAGTAATTGGGAGATGGATGTATACGACTAGCGTAGTCCAGAACCTATAATAACGATTGTTATACATTTTATTAATATAAATTAATAAAATTTCTACATTGTAATAAACTTGTAATTTTTATCATATCCATCTCCCGAATCTCGCTTGCAATATTATTGTAATACTCATAATCTTTCTTTACACTCATACTTGAAATGAAATAATACTTTTAGTTATGAGTATAGACTGGATTTGGAATTAGACCGTAAATATGTCTAAATATTTCTATATCTGCAGACTTTTGAAGAGCCATTGGTGTATATTTGTACGGAGCAAAAACTGTGTATCTCTTTAATAATTTCAAAGTTTCTTTTAGAACAAGACAAGTCATTTTATAATATAAAATACATATTTAAGTTATATTTTATTGTACTGGAATTATAAGATTAACAACTTCCCCTTCTTGATACGCGTTGTGATACGCACCTACTCTTGGAGGATTTGTATCCCAAAACCTAACAGCTGATGGTACAACTACAAAAAGTCTAGCTTGACTTTGAGAAACTAGAATAGCGTTATCAAGAAGAAAAAAGGTTTCTGGAAGTTGATCAAAATTCATAAAATACAGATTATTTACTGGGTCATTCTTTTTAATATCGTATTCTTGCTGACTGTTAGCAATCACACCTCTATAAGTATTAACCTTTTCATTCCAATAGTGCTGTAATTGTTCTTTTATATAACACAACACATGCTCTCTTCTTCCTTGGGAAGGAAGAACAAACCCAATCGTATCTGATTCCTGAAGAGCTCTCAATAATCGGTCGTTAAATTGTTCTAACATAATCATGTCTTGACCCATAGTACAAACAATATCATTTACACGATTACCATATTCTCTGTTATATCTTCTATTGTATCTTGCTTCTGCATTAGAAGGTAATCCAAGAGTCTCTAATATGTTTGAAAAACTTACTTGTCTATCCCATACATTTTCATCTTCTCCTTCTATTTCCATTTCTTCTTCTGCTTCTGCTTCCATTTCTGCAGAAGTAGCTATATGACCTTCTCCTATTATAGCGTTCCGTATTTCATGTCTAATATCTGGATGAGCGTATGAATATGAGTATTGGATATAGGGTCTTAGTATTCCTTCATTATCTTCCTGAAGATGCCCTATATCAGACAAAACCATGAATAAATAACTAATCATATCACGATATGATTCTCCTTGTTCAACAGCTCCCCAAAGTGCATATATTTCTTCTGGTGCTCCTTGAAAGCCGGAAATAATCCTTCTTGCTCCTTCAATTGTAGCACCTTGGTTATTAATAAGTTCTGTAGTGGTTTCTAAATTATTTGCCATTATTGCGTCAAATAATTGTTGGTTAAGTTGTTCTTCTGCCATTTTATAATATAGATTAATTTTTAAAATTAATTTTATCTTTAATCATCATAAGTGCAATAAGTCTCTGGTATAGGAATTGAAGGATTAAAAATCCCTTCTTTAGCCATTAACTCTAATACTTCCTCAAATATATCATGAAACTCTTGAGTATGACCAATATTATCTCTATTTACACAATGGGCAATTTCATGACCTAGTACGTACACCAAAATATTATTATTATAATACTCCCCTTTCTCATCTTTCAAACATAAAAAAACCTTTTCCTTGTTTATAGAATAAGATTTATTACCTTTATAAAGACCTATTTCACTCATAAGATCTCTATTATTAAGTCTCTCAAGCTCTCCGGTATATTTTCTACCTTTATAGAAAACTGTCTCAAATAATCCTCTCAATTCACGAAGTTTAGGATCATCTTGTAACATATTCTCCTTTACTTGATATGTAATCGACCATATTACAAAACCAATACATACTAATATGAATGATATCTTCAACCATTTATTCATCTTATTTATTATAACATAGAAACAAATCGTCGGTTTAAAATTGAATTTTTAAAACAAATTTGTTTTAAAAATTAGAAATGACTACCACTAACCCTCTTCGTGAAAATGGAAAAGTTGCCCTCGGCACCATCCTGAATATTATAAAAAATATAACAGTTATTGAAAAGTATATCTTTGAAGCAGCGATCTCATCAAGTGAAGACGAAGACGTAGTTGAAGAAAACTACAACGAATATCTATACCAAATTATCGGAGATATCCTCGCAGGAAACAAACTCAAATCCACACTAGCCAATATCAAATCAAAAAAATTAGGTTGGAACCACTCCTCTTTCGATGAATTTTCTTTCAGACTTAGAGAACAAGACGACTTCATCATGAAACCGTTCGAAATAGAAGAAGGAATATTACAATGTAATTGTGGAAGTAAAAGAGTATTTTCCTTTGCTAAACAAGTACGTAGTAGTGACGAAGGAACTTCAATCTTTGCTGAATGTGTTGCTTGTAAAGCTAAATGGGTATGTTAAATAGGTATGCTAATAGTTTTATACAAATATCTTCCTTACTTTTTTCCACTCATTTCTACATATTGGACATAACGACTCCTTTTGCTCCCAAACACTCTTACTACAATTCCCACATAAACAAAGATGACCACACTCACCAGCTAATATCTTCTTATTCTTAAAACAAATCACACATTGTTTATCATCATCCTCCTCTTCAACATCATTAAAAGAAGGATGTCTAACATCCTTCTTTTTATCACAAAATATAAACATAAATTTTTTAGATATTTTATTAAATAAACTAATTTTAACCCTCTGATTTTTTTGGTTTGTTAAAATTAATCTAATAATACTCTGTTTATTTCTATTATTAAACCTATTTATTCTTAGTTCTATACAAATTTCAATCAATTCATTAATGTTTTTAGAAAACAAATATTCTTGTGTATACTGAGTTTCCATTTTACATTCTTATTGAAATATTTTAAAATATTTCAATTTTAAAATATTTCAATTTTAAAATATTTCAAACAATAAAAATATGTCTTATCCCAAAAATCAAATCTACGCATTTTACATAATGTTAACATTCTTTCTAGCAGCAGGCGGGTACTGGTACGGTGACAAGGAGGATAAAAAATACGAATACTCTGCTGCTGGTATTATAGTAGGTACACTAGTCTCTTACGCACTTTGGGAATATTGGGGAAAGGCTAACTCCTACTAAAATAATATCTTCTTTTTACTCATTCATTAATACTTATTGTAATTACTATAATTACTATACCCACTTCTTCCATAACAAATAGCTAGAAGTGTTACAAGAGGTCCTAACGGTGTAATCAAACCCAACACTGCTAAAATCTTCCAAAAATCATTAGAAAGATTATCCCACTGCATTATAATAGAATACACGGCATACGCCCAAACCGCAAGAATAAACACAAACATCACTACGAAAGAAGAAACTCCTAAAACACCAACTAAACCAGTTCCTTTATTACCATTGAATCCTTCAATAGACTTTCCTTTCAAGTAAGAATTAATAAGATATTTATTATTTCTATATTCCTTTACCATATTTGTTAAAGAGTATTTTCCATACATTTTATTAGAAGAAATATTTTTAAAATATTAATTATACATTTTCCAAACTAAGAACAACAACAAAATTATAACAATCACAACTGATATATAATACACCATTTTATTACTCTTCTCATACTTAGAACTAGATAACTTTTGGTAAGTTACTTTCTTTTCAGTAACTTCCCCTACTTCTTTCCCATCGTACATCTCAACAGCATTCATATCCGTATCGCAATTCTCAACACACTGATTAGGATAACTCGTTCCCAAACACATCTTCTTACACTCATCTCCCGCTCTTTTTACATCCTTCGTCTCATTCAACAAACTTGGAAAGAAATGAGGAACATTTCCCCATAACGCCGGAGGAGAAATTCTTAAATCACAAGGATCTTTCCCTGAATTCTTTATCGCATTATTTACACATTCTACACAATTTTTTGCTGCTTCACTTCGTCTAACTGAATTAACGCTTCCAGTTCCTTGAAACGCATCTAAAGTTTCGTAACAACATTGGTTTATATTATTCACATCATAGTTACCATCTTTAAATTTCTTATGACAAGATAAACAAGGATTTATAGTAAAATTATCACTCATATTTTATTGTATACAATAAAATAATTTACTATTCCTTCTTATTTAACAACTATTTATTATATAATGCTTGACCGCCAAACCCATATCCTCATTTATCTCACCCTCTGATACAGATTCCATCATCTTCACCAACCTACTCCTATGAATCAACTGCTCCTGTGTTAATTCACCAACTCTATCCAACTGTACTATCTTTTGTTTTATTTCTGGATATTTAAAACAAAGAAACTGGAGTGTCTTTGTAAACCCGTAATCCTTGAAATATCTCAACCCTTCACTTATTTCTATCTTACCTTTAATATCTTCATCTGTAATCTCAAGTCCAATCTTTGAAACTGTCTTTCTCCTTGAATCATCTATAAGATGCGTCGCATCTCCAATAGTATTGTAAAGATGATTTCCCCACGCTCTCCCTATATCTACATCATCTATTAACTCCTCTGTTATACCATCCAACCAAAGTTGCTGATGGTAATGAGTTAAAGGTGGCTTATTCTTTAGAATCTGAACGTAATTTACTGTATTATGCACTGTCGTACTCGTAGTAGATTTTGTTGCAGCCTTCGTTGCTACATTCTCAAGACGTTGCTCCAATTCACTTATCTTTGAGTTCTTTTCACTAAGTTGCTCTTTCTGATTCTCAATTGTGTTGTCTTTGAGATTAATAATCTCTTCATAATTTCTAATCTTATAGCGAAGTTTTTCTAATTCGTACTGATACTTCATAAATTCCTCATTTGTTTCGTGAGATGTAATATGTCTATCAAACACAAGTTTTACAATAAATTCATTATCACAATATTTACATATATACTTTGCTTCAGGTTTTACTCCTTGTATCTTCAAACAGTACTTTGCTTTCCTTTGGTGTGTCGTAAGATTAGTCTTTGTAGAAAAACTTTTTTTACAGTATTGACAGTTCATTTATATAATGTAAAACAATCTTTAAACAATCTTTTACATTATTTGTAAAAGATTGTAAAAGATTGTAAAATAGTGAAAATTAAATTTAAACTGTTATAGGTTGATTTTTCTACTTTAGAGATTTCAAGAAAAAACATTTGTAGTTGTGTGCGTTGGGATATTTTTATATTTTAGATTTAGAAAATCTGTATACAAATG
>Ga0129324_10001053_pt1 | contig 18457 bp, 14 predicted proteins | sample CPBDNA_7_FD_96879 | JGI IMG/M metagenome (GOLD analysis project Ga0129324, IMG submission 96879) | Freshwater to marine salinity gradient microbial communities from Chesapeake Bay, USA - CPBay_Spr_15_0.2_DNA | ecosystem: Environmental > Aquatic > Marine > Coastal | place: USA: Chesapeake Bay... | reverse complement strand
TGCGGCGAATCCGTGAAATGCAATTAATGAACCCTCCTTGGGGAGGATTGCATTTGGTATATTAAATGATAATTTTTTTAGTTGTACCGCATCGCCTTCGTGCATAGGATATATTTCATTAAGGAGATTAAATCTAGTAATATCCTTTAATGTTCGATGAAATACATCCTCCATCGGCGGATTCGCTAGTGGAAAACATAGTGCCATATGCATATCCATCCTTTGCCATTCCGGGTCGACAATTTTCATATTTTCATACTTCATTGTTGGTATCATATCAAATATTCTTTGTGGTACGTAGCTAATATCTGCCACCCAAATATAATTTATTCTTACTTTCATAGTTTGTACATGTATAGCTCTAATCACTTCAACTCTTTTAAATCCACATTTTTCTAATTCATCTGCTAATTTATAAGAGAGTTTTGCATGATTGGGTGAATAAAAATCATAATCCGCCCTTTCAAATTCTGGATATATATGATTTCCTCTGAGTCGCAATGCGTAGTCTATAGCCAATCCCCCATAAAGTATGAGATTTTCTTTTATGATAAATTTCTTTACGATTTCTAGGGCGGTATCTTGTAAGTCATTATCTTTATCGAGTTTTTGCGAAATCATCTTGTATTTATCATTTTCTATTTCTACGCCAATAATATCTTTTGTATACTCTTTGTAGCTACTATCCGATAGAGGATTAACTCTGTTTTTTTTACTCTGTCTAGAGTTTACTTTTTTCTTTTTACTTTTCTGATTACGCCCCATTTTAATAAATTCGGTTACTTATATTACTATTATTCTTATTATTACCTTTACGATAATATCCAAATGTTAATACACAGTATTAATTAATACTATGCCATATTCAAATCAGAGACGCTAGGATAATTATCATTTAGATATATCATAATGCCGAATGTCTTTAATTTGGATATGGTACATAATATCTTACTTTTCCAATTGAATATATATATATACTTAATATAGCAAAATTTGAATCTTCTTATACTATATACATAATCTATCAAAAAATCATGAATTGCATTACTAAATCTTTTGACTTCGACTTCGGTATTTTCCAATTGTATAATACCGAAGATGTGAGCAATATGAGCAAGGTTTTGGAAGAAATGCCGGATTCGGCTTTCGATTCGGCTTTCGATTTTGAAGATAATATGTTTGATAATAATTTAATGGATGGTGAAGATGGAGAATCAAAAGAAAAAGGTTCATCATCTGCAAAATTCATTTCATTTGACAACTGTAGTGCATGTGGCGATAGGACGGTTCAAATTAATTGTGGTTATCAATGCAGTAGTTGCAATTTGGTTATTGAGATTGATGTAGACCAGCAATCTAGGGCCGTGCCAAAATATAATGATAAACGACTTTTGATAGTAGGGAGCAAATCGCATTACTACCAATCAGATCTCGATCGTAGTGGTGACAATTGCAATACGGAAAGTCAAAAGGCTTATAAAGTATATAATGAACTCATAGCTCGTAATAATCGTTGGAATAACATTGGAGAACAATTATTTACTAAGGATGTTCTGCGAAGAGCCGCTTCATATTATTGTATGACTCAGCGTTCTGGGCAAGTTTGTCGTAATGAAAATAAAAGAATGATTCTAGCTGCTTGTGTTAAATATTCATGCTTTGAACTTGGCTTCATACGTGCTGATTCCGAAATTGCAGGATTCTTCACTTTACAAACTAAAGGATTTGCAAGGGGTGAAGCATTCTTAAGAGGTGCAACTGTTGATAATAATTTAGAAATCGAAGTAAATCAGGATCTTTGTTTGCCAAACATTAACACAGCATTTGCGGTATTGAATTTAACAGATCATCCCAATAAAGAAATTATTATTGAATGCATTACTGAAATAATTAATGTCGCGAATGATAATGATATCGGAGTGAGTTCATTCATGAGAAGTAAAGTGATTGCGTCAATGTTTATGGTACTACATCGGAGTGGTAACGGTGAAAAATACCCATTAATACGCATATGTTCAGAATGTGGTATTAGAAAAAATACATTAATGAAATTTCTCAAAGAACTATTTGATTATCACTCATACTTTGAAGAAGTGTATGACTCATTTGGATTTGTAAACAAACCTATTGAATTCAAGTAATAATTATTATTTGAGTTTATAATTTTTTTTTACGTAAAAAAAAATCTCAAACATTTACAGACTTTCATGTAAGGCCATTTTATTTACATCCCAGTCTTCCACGTAACAGATTGTATTATTACCCCCAACTTTACGACGTAGTTTAAGAGGACATTTGCGCTGTTGTAATTCTTCGCGAGCTAGTTGTATGGGATCGCTAGATTTCGATATTATAAAGCAATCTCCGTGTTTAGATATATGCTGGGCGCGAACTGCTAATACTTGAGCCATTTCCGATAAATGCAGACGATTATCTGTCTTTCTATCCGAATCATGGATCACAACAATTTTTAATTCCCTTTCTGAATTTTTTGCAAATATTTCATCAGCATTTTCAATTATTTCATCTTCTTCTTCATCTTCATCTTCGCCATCTTCTTCATCTTCATTATCGTCATCTTCGTCTTCATAATCACCGCCGTCATCATCGCCATCATCATCGTCCCCACCAACAATTTCTGTTTCATCCGGCTGTTTTTTGCTCCCTTCGTGTCCTACTTTTTCCGAATGGTTTTCTTTATATTCTGGTTCGTTTTCGGTTTCGGTTTCGTTATTGTTCACCAATCCAAAACTTAAAAGAGAAAGATCGGTCATCTGAAGATTTATTAATTATATAATATACTATTCTATAGATTCAATTTTAAATCTCTTATTGTTAAACTTACTTTATTAATGATTCAATTAATGGATGTTTTTCTTACATTATTTATTCATTTGAGGATGGTATATTTAGAAATGAAAAAATATGTAAGTTATGCCGGATCGGTATTGATTGACCCCCTAGGATTAAGTAATAATTCTATATATGTTTCCCAATCTTCTAGTGTGCGAATTGTATCTGCCCGAAGTGAATATGAAAGAAGATTATTAGTCCATTTTTATAAATATAACTCCCCAGCAGATATTGATGACATGTTTGCTATTCTATCAAAAGATAATAAATCTATTCCAATTGAATTTGTAATTGTTGTAGAATTTGAATCCCATCCAACTTACGTTGTAAAAATATTATTGAGTAATGATAAATGTATTCAGGAATATTGGAATATATTATTTACTCCGATTACTCATAAGCTTTCTGATAAGATATATGTATCACCCACAGTATATAAACACCAGGCAGATATTATATTATCATGTTGTGATTTCAGTATGATTATTGACAATATTCTTAAAAAATTAATTCCCCACGAAGATTAAATACGATACCGTGGTTATATTTTTTATGTAGATATAATATATAATAGTATACTATTTTAAGGCTTATATGGCCCTAAAACTACCACCAGGTAACCCAATCTTAAAAAATTGAATTGGACGAGTCTATATATATTATATATAGATACCTTCTTAAAATACCGAGCGTAATTTAATTTTCTTACAATGTCTGAAGAATTTACACTTAGTATCGATATTGTGAAATCTGACCCATTGGATAGCGTTTCCAACATTGAAATTTATGAAAGTGAACAAGCGACCAGAAGTAGTGGCCATCGAAAATTGGATTCCTTTCTTAGAAGCCAAAGTGATAAGATCAGGGGAAAAGGATTTCAAAATACCAACATAATTGATCAAGGTCGATCTAGATCTTATGAATTCAACAATGATGACCTGTATAAACTTTTTCAAAACTTAAAGGAATGTTTCGATGATCACACGATTCAACACTTCAGCGAACGCCAAGGAACACCTTCTAGTATAAAATCTGGAATTATGATTGACGTCGATCTCGAAATCGGGACTGAGAATATTGAATACGAACCAACATTATATTCTCAGTTTACTGACATCGTTGTCCAATTTCTCATGAAAACACTTAAACTTGGTAGATTTGATAATCTCACAACTTATGCGTTCATCATAGAAAAACGTAAACCCGTTCCCATCGCTAATAATTCAGAAAGATTCAAATTCGGATTTCATCTACTTATTCCGGGATTTCATGTTACGAGAAGCTATCGCAAATATATGCTTACTAGCCTGAGAAGGGATGAAGAAATGCTGAAATTATTGGAAAAAATGAAACCACTAATCCAAGCTGAAGATTGTATTGATATGAACTCTGCCTCGGTACCGGCATTATTTATCGGTTCGTGCAAAAGGTCATCTATACCATACAAACTTCTTCATATACAACAAATTGCAATTGTACCACACACGCAGTCGCATCGCGTAGTAATTTTACCAAGTCAGGATTATAATAGGGTTAGATCTAGATATAATGTTGTATATGAGGCAAGTCTGAATTTTGAAGCCCGATATGAAACTTCATCAGAAGGAATCAAGATAAGGCCTCTCATACCTACTATCGACTTAGACTACAATGATAATTTAACCGAATCGATAAATGCAGTAGCAAGTAGGACAATGAATATGATTTTGGATCATGAAGAAATTGATTCGGTTGATAAGAGGATCAGTTATATAATTTCAGAAAATCCTAAAGCAAAGCAAATGTATGATATGCTTAATCTACTCGACGAACCATACTACAGTGAATACATTAAATGGAGAAATGTGGTATACGCTATAGCAAACACTTCTTCCGATTTTAAGGTTTTGGCAGAATGGTTTTCTCAAAAGTGTCCCGCAAAATGGGTAGAGAATGGGCAAAGTACATTGGATCAATTGTGGGAGCAGGCTTCAACATCAGATAATTCTAATGGTAGAAAGTTTACTGATCGTAGCATTATCTATTGGGCACGTTCAGTAAATAAAGATAGATTCGATGAAGTTTCTAAAAATCACTATTTTACCATATTAACTAGGTATGTATATAAACATTCTGGAATATTGGAACATGGGATGTTTGCCAAGGTATTATACGCTATGTTACAAGACAGATATTGTACCGATGTGATTAATGAAGATAAATATTGGTTTGAATTTATGATGGGGGACATGGCTAAATGCGGAAAACAGGTATGGAAATGGCATTTAGAAAAAAAGAACTCTAATGTTGATAGACTTAGGAATTTTATTTCTGATGAATTATCATCAGTTTGCGAAAGTGTATGTATGTACGTCAAGCAGAATATTGAGAATTCGAAAACTGAAGAAGATAAATTGAGATATAATACGATGCTAAGCTGTACTAAAAAATCAATGAATAAATTACATAATCACCAATTTAAAAATGGTATTGTTAACGAGTCAGCTAGCTTATTTAGGCGATATGGGTTTGCTGATAGTATGGATAAAGATGGATCTATACTTGGAGTAGGCAATGGACTGATTAAAATAGGAAGAGATATACAATTTATAAATTACTTTCATGAATATGCCATATCAAAGTATACAGATACTATATATCATGATTTTGATGCAACTAATACATACATTATTGAAATAATGAAGGCATTTAGTATGGTATTTCCGGAACCGGAAGTATTAGATTATATGTTGATGAATGCATCTACGGGATTGAGTAGGGAGACTAAAATGTCAGCTATATTACAAATACTTCATGGTAGTGGCAGTAATGGTAAAACATTCTTCTTAGAACTTATCGCTAATACTCTTGGAGATTATGCGAAAAAGGTACCAGTAGGAGTATTTATTGACGGCCGCGGTAGGGCAGACCGACCCGATAGTGCATTCATGGCATTCAAAGGGACGGGATTCGCATATTGCGAAGAGACTGATAAGTCCGAGATATTGGGAAATAATAATCTGAAAAGGATTATCAATGCAGGAACTGCTACAGCTCGTGAACTAAACTGTAAACAGGAATCATTCGAAATGGTCGCAACTGTATTCCTTGCCAGCAATTACCCGCTAGTAGTTCCTACGACTGACCACGGTACCTGGAGAAGAATTAGGTATTATAAAAATAAATCAAAATTTTGTGATAATCCAAACTTAAAAAATGAGTTTGAATATCAGAAAAATGGACATTATGATACGTGCAAGTCAGATCCAAACTATAAGAGTGCAATGTTATCCATACTGGTTCATTATTATGAGCGCCTACAAAAGAAATATGAAGGAAAAATTTGCAATGTACCATGTTCACGAATTGAAGATGAAACTCTAGAGTTCAGAAATACGCAAGATTTCATAAATAGATTTATCAGCGAAAGAATTGTAACAACTAATGCAACTGATGAAATGGGAAGGCCACCAGAAGTTGCTCTTAATACCCTTGCTGAAGCATATAGAGAATGGTACAATACTAAAATTAGGCAAAATGGTGCAGCTAACCTAAATGGTGCAGATATTGAAGCGGATTTTGAAAATTCGGTTATTAAGAAATATCTAAAACGGGCACAAAATCAAACATATACCATTGAAGGAATCAGGATACTTGAAACATACGAACATTACTTAAGGGAAGGTGAAGAGTTTCTGATAAGTTCGAATGATAACAAAACTAAAAAACGTGGAGATGCATTACCATCGAATCCAGATGCGGGATTATGGTGGAAAGGTGACTCAAAATCGAAATTACCTACAGAAGATGGAGCAACCCTGCCGGTAATTCGAAAAGTTCATGAGTACTTTCATGATGATAAGTCAGTACAAGAGAGGAAACAATCGGAAAAAGGCGATAGTGCTTACGAAAGTGCTGACGAAAGTGCAATAGATTGCTTGTTGGATCTGTTTATTGATACTAACGAAGAAGATAAGGGCGTCGCAAAAATAAATTCACAAAAGAAGACTAAAAAACGTGATGATGATGAATATCAAGATGATGAATATCAAGATGATGAATATCAAGATGATGAATATCAAGATGATGATAGTGAAGATACAAAAATTAGTGCTAATGAAAACCTTACCAGTGCACAACTTGAATCACTCGGTCTGAAATAATTAATAAATAGCTACAACTTTTTTTTTACGAAAGGACCCAATAGTAATTTCTGGGATTCTGTATTCATAATCCTATCGATACCCTTTCGAGGATCAACATTTAACAATTGTGCAATTGGTGGGAGTATTGATTCATTTTGTAATGATAAAATTTTATAATAACTCTCCAATTGATTAATCTTTGATAATTCTGATGATTCTGATGATTCTGATGATTCTGATGATTCTGATGATTCCATATTCGCTTTATATTATTCGCTATATATTATTCGCTATTCGCTATTCGCTATTCGCTATTCGAGGATGTAGTAAATTTTTATCAATATTAACGTAACCGTCCATTACTGAAACCCAGTCGGAAACTGAAAGCATATAAAGTAATAATGGAATTCTATCGCCATTACTACTAATTTCAGATTCTACCAATTTTATCTCGCTAGAAATTATTAATTTTGGTTTTTCAAAATTTAAAACACCTAGTCCTCGTAATTTACTCGCGGCTACATCTGTATATTGTGATGGTACTTTTACGGGAAGATTATGGCGAGTATTATAAATATTTTTGCTATCTGAATATGATAAGATATTGAGACGGAATCCTTCATATATACAGTGCTTAATTCGGATTAAAATTTCGGTAAATTTATTTTGTGGGGCTTTTACTAAACGCATCTGATAATTATAAAAAGGATTTAGGCCAGCTCCTATAAACTTATCTATTATTCGATCCCGATAGGATAATAAGGAGATAATACCATAATATAGGATATCCCGCTCAGAACACCAACTCATCATATGTGACGTGTCGTTATCACATCGATCCATTTCATTTACAAAACCCTCGACAATAATTAAACCTTCAATGAACGAATCGGATAATAGCAATTTAGTTCGGTAGTAAAACGATTCTTCTTTATTAGGTGGGGTATCCGAATCGTAGCCACCATCATAAAATGATAAATATTCTGGTAATCCACCCTTAAGGGCTTTAGATCCATAAGGCTTAGTACCGTAACGGGTGTCAATTAAATCCATCATACGAATATTAGTTAAAGACATCATTGTAATTAAATCAGGAATAGAAACATCCCATACGTATCCAGCTAATATTGTACGTAATTGCTGCATAGGGAGAGAAATTTTAGTTGCAATTTTACCAATGTTGGTAAGTTTATAATTAAAATTATCATTCACAATAAAACCATATACTAATGCCTTTTCGATTGTACTAGCTAAAGTATCCGCTGGTGGGGTATCTAACATATCTATGTCCTCTATACGAAATGTTATGTTAGGTAATTTTAGCCTCTCTTTATTGCGAATTTGTTCCATCATCATATCGAAGAATATGTATTCGGGGCCATCTCGGATTATTTCAGGCATCTGATTTTTATCAATTGATTCGAATACATTTTTTGTATATAATGGATAGAATTCACCCGGAAATAAACGACCAGAGCGTCCTTTACGCTGTTCTATACGACTTTGCGGTGCAGGTCTGGTGATTAATCCATTGATATTATACGGTGGGTAGGTTTCAGTTCCTCTATTCCATCCGGGATCTATTACATATTTTAATGTATCTATAGTCAATCCAGTTTCTGCAATATTGGTTGAGATTACTATTCGACGAAATGGCTTAACAAAAATATTACTCAGTTCTACACGCTCACCTCGATCGGCTCGTCCACCACGATCGGCTCGTCCACCACGTCCACCTCTTCCACCACGATCACCACGACCACCTCTTCCGCCACGATCACCCCGCCCCCCTCGTCCCCCTCGTCCACCTCTTCTACCTCTTCCACCACGACCACCACGTCCACCACGATCACCACGATCACCACGATCACCACGATCACCACGATCACCACGATCACCACGTTCACCACGTTCATCACTACCGCCCTTAATCATTAGTATTTTTAGTTTTTCAGGAGGAATAAATACCTGTTTATATTCACGAGTTTCCATTTTTACCGCATCACTGGAAATTGGTAATATAATGAATGGTGGTATATCCGACCCCTCTTTACGATATTTATTATTTTCATATTCTAAATGTTCTGTAATTTTTTTAATCTCCATAGCACCAGGTGCAAATATTAGAATATCGCATTTATCAGAACTGTCGGTTAAGTTTTCCGTATGTATTTTTAATGCGGTATTAGCAGCTTCTAGAATATAATCATTAGTTCCATAATCTGGCCAGTTAATATTGACTGGATACGCCCTACCAGATACGTCTACAATATTTGAATTGTTAATATCAAAAAATCTTGCATATTTTTCAACTTCAATAGTAGCTGATGCTAATAAAAGAAAGGGCAATTTCGGATTTCCCATATTTCTCGCGTAGAAATACTTTAGTTTCATAATTGTAGAGTCGGCATCCAAAGAACGTTCGTGTGCTTCATCAATAATAATAAATTTATATTTATCCATAATTTCATTATCTTCCAATAGACGTAATTGTGTTAAAATTATTCCAATAGAAGCATAGATTAAACCACTTCTTGGTTTTTCGTTAAGTGCTCCCGTTTGGTATCCCACAGTTTGACCGAGAATCATATCGGGATAAAAAGGCTTACCGGATACATCTTTAGCAAGTGTTATTGCAGTAAGTACTCTTGGTTGTGTACATATAACCCCCGGTCCCTGATATATACGCGTTTCTTGAGAACCTTCACTTCTCAATATTCTCATAATATATACTGGTAATACTGTACTTTTACCACTTCCTGTTTTACTCCTTATAACAAATATCCTGTCACTGTTTGTAGTGGGAGGTGGCGCCCCAAACTCAAACATTCTTTGCTTAATCAATTCTAAAATATAATTAATGGGAATTTTTTTCTCATTAATTTTAGATACATTTAATAGATTCCCAGCTTGTAGTAGTGTAGGAACAGGCATATGAGTTTATATAAATACCCGTAGTATAACTTTCAGTATATATTTGTATTGTAAATAAGTTAAATTACAAAACATAATTCGACTTGAATATCAGATATCTAAATGCTAAAGATTTATGTTAAATTAAAAAACATAAATTTAGTATATCGTAACTTTACTTCGTACTTCGATCATATGGCGGAAATTTTACAATCGGTTATAAATAAAAAAAATCAAAGTTTATCACCCTTTTCGGGGGATAGGGTAGATGAATATGTTTTTATCAGTGGATACATTAAAGCCTGCGACGAAGCATTTATACGAAAAAATAATATTACCCGCGTATTAAAATTGTTTAAAGATACATTTGATTACCCCGGTGGGGCATATAGACATCCCGGTGTCTACTATATGATTGTCCCCGCAGAAGATAGATCAGATTTCCTCATTGAAAAGTATTTTGCAGATTGTTATCAATTTATCAAAAAGGGATTAAGTAATAATGAAAGAATATTAATTCACTGTCATGCGGGAGTATCTCGGGCGGCCACAATAGTATTGATGTATTTGATGACTATCCAAAATTTCACTCTTAAGGATGCATATTATCATTTGAAAAAAATCCGCCCAGTAATAAATCCTAATAGTGGTTTTATACACCAACTCGAAAAATTAGAAAATAAAATGATTGAATCCGAGAAAAAAAAACATAATACATCAAAAAAAAATAGTAAGAAGAAAGTAACCTTTGCATAATTAATACTATTTAAAAATTCATTCTGTATTATCTTTGGTATCACTTTCAGTATTACTTTCGGTATTAATTTCGGTATCACTTTCGGTATTAATTTCGGTATCACTTTCTGTGTTATTTTCGGTGTTGCTTTTTTTAGAACTATCTATAACAGCCATACCCCATACCCTATTATAAATATCAACCCATACATTTGTATACATATCAAATTTTTTAAGAATTGATTTGCAAGTATCCAAATGTATCTCTACTTCTTTTTTAGCGGAATCGACACCATATTTGTTTGCAAAATTCCAAGCGGGTTTACCCTTTATTTGTTGAAGGGAATCTTTTTTCATATCCCCAATATCATCTGCAATCTGAAATGCTATCCCGAAGTTCGATCCTGCTTTACGAATTTCGTCAATTTTGTCCATATCCCCACCTCCTACAATCCACCCAGATATAAATGAAATTTCAAAGAAAGTTGCAGTCTTCTTTTGCATCAATTCGAACATATTATCACTTCCAAATTCATTAAATAAATCTTCTTTGCTCGATATGTCCATATATTGTCCACCAGATGCTCCATTTGCTCCTAATGCATGAGAAATTTCACTAAATAAACATGTTCCTATCTTATCAACATTTCTAACTTCGGGACAATTATCTCTAATCCAATCAATCTGTCTACATATATTTTGAAAAGCTGCAGTTAGTAATGAAATACCAGCCAAATTTGCTGTTGCCTTATCAAATTCGGTATGTAAACTTTTACGCCCGCGCCTAAAATCATCATCATCAAATTCCGGTAGGTCGTCCATTATTAATGATGCGTTGTGTAAGTATTCGATTACTAATGCAGCTTCACTCGCATCTACCAAATTGTGTGAGTCTGACTTTTTCAAATTGAGACATCTGGCCATTTCTAGAACAATAATAGAACGTAATCTTTTACCGTCACTTAATGCATATGCACACCCCCTTGATAATTTAGTATCTTTGCCAAATTCATTTAAATCAATTGCTCTTTTTATTATATTATCAACTTCATCTCGATACTCTTCGAAGGTTTTCTCTTTAATTAATTCAGATTTTGATAAATTTCTTAATGGTTCTGGGCGAGGTTCTGATATATGAGTATTTTTATCTATACCAAAAATATTTTGTACATTATTTAATACATTATTTGCTTTTATTATTTTTGTTATCAAAACAGTAATAAAAATTACAAGAAGAATGATTACGGCCAGATATATAAAATGAAATCTACTATTCTTCATATTTTTTACAATCAACGGTATAAATATACTACAATTATGTTTATTATTTAACTTAATTTACCATAGTGGTATATGAATACCATAGTGATATATGAATACCAAATATGTCATAAATTACATTTTTTTTTATTATTTCCATAATAAAATCATATTATTATTTCCATAATAAAATCATATTATTATACCATTTCTAAAATATTTGAAAATGTCTAAACCACTTAAACGACACTCGGCTAAAAAAGGAGCAATTAGTCTGAGAATTGAACCAAGTAAATCTGTAGCATCTGCATGTGCCACAGTATGCATCCCTCTAAAGACTAACAATTGGGTAATTGATGGGCTAAAATGTAATAATATCCCTATGGATAGTGAATATTTTGACGAAACGGTTGTTGCATATGCAGGATATAGAGCTGCTTGTGATAAATTGATGGGTAATATGGCAGAAGTAGCAAAAAGTAAAGTTACAAATATGTGCTGTGGGTCACAAAAGGGTGACTTTTTAATTAGTGCTACATGCGCGCCAAATCTCTCATCGGTTCGTAAAAGTGCTGGTATTATTATACAAAGTCTAAAATTTGGGGCACTTAAAAGTTATTACGATAATTTGTGCAAAGGTTTAGGGGCTCGCCCAGATAAAGAAGCTTTTGCAAAAGCTGTAAGTTTGGCTAATGCGGCTATGAAAGATATAACCGTTATATTTACTGGGAGAGTAAATGCGAAAGAAGCAGCAGTAACTAAAACAGTTGAAACTCTGGCAAAAAAAGTCCAAATAAGATCCGCCAAGGGAAGTGGAAGTTCCCGAACAATTAATTTACCCAATCAAGGAATTTCTACACTTAAAGAAAATATGGAATATCTTCAGGCATCGGGAATTGATGGAATTCTTTTGCACGATTATATTAAAACAAGTATTCGTGGAATAAATATTCATTTATCTAATGGAAAGCTATACTTTCCAAACAAAAAAGCAAGTCAAGTTGCAAGTTTAAATAATTCAAGTAAGCTTAGTGCTTATGCGAAGAAAGCCGCAAAGGCAGGGTCAAAAGACATGGGACTTTTTGCTTTTGTAGCTGCGAGCAATTGCCTAGCTAGTAAATCCATACTAATTTCATCAGGGAGTCCACCTACCGAAGCAAGCATTAAGGCATCATTAAAAAAAATATTGCCTTAATATTTGCACAAGGCAAATAATTTTTTTATACAATAATATACAATAATATCCTATACAAATCAAAAAATGGTATTTTATAGAACGGGAAAGCCGGCAAATATACAAACTACGCAATTATCCGGAACACAGGGAACTATTTTAATCGTTGCATTTGTTGTACTATTTGTTGCAACTATAGTAATGGCAACTCTTAGTAAAATATATGGATGGGGTGAAAGTCGCAGTGATAAGATAAAAAGAGAACAGAGGGAAATGGCATTTGCTTTATTAGCTTCTTCGGCATTGTAAAAAAATATTTATATTTCCGGCGATGCTAATACTACTAGTTATCCTCGTGGATTGTATATATAAAATATTTATTATAGATTGTATGCTGTAAGACATTGGATTGTATACATTGAAAAATAAAATCAATAATGTAATAATTATGTGAATTTATACTCTTATTGTTTATATTTAATTGCAACCATTCTTTTGAATCCGTACCGGGTATAAAACTTTCGCGAATCCAATATTTTTTATAATTATTAAAAATTCTTCCATCAAGGTATATTGTGAAACGTTCATATTTTTTAGGTTGGTTAGATTTCATTATTAATGATTTTACTCCAAATTTAGTATGAAGAGTAAATTTTTCCATTTCTATTTGATTATCATGATTTATAAACTAAATATTCAATATTTTAAGTTATGAACTAGATTCTTTATAAAATAGATCCTTTATTAACAAATTAAAAAATTGAATTTTTGATTATTGTAAATTACAAATAACCAAAATGTCTGAAATGTCTAGAACGTCTTGGGCTGAACTAGCTGAACTGAATGAACAAGCTGAACTGAATGAACAAGCTGAAATTTCTTGGGCCGAACAAGCTAAAAAAACAAATGCTCGTGCAGATGCAAATGATTTAATCTCGACTAAATCGCCTGATTTAGTTACTCCGAAAGAAGTTGCGACCGAAAAACAAAAAAATGTATTGAAAATTGCAGAAATTGAATCAGAAATCGAAAAGATTAAAAAGAATATTGAAAAGTACAAAAAGAATATTGAAAAGTACAAAAATTACACAAATGAAAACACGGAAAATGATGAAGGAGATGAAGGAGTTGATCAATTTGTTCAAGATTCGCTGTGTGCTCAAATTAATAAGTATGAGAAATCACTTGAGGATAATGAGGAGCACTTGAAGTTGTTGTATCGTAATAAGGTTATCTTGGATAACATTCAGTTTACAGGACTTGAAATCTGTAAGAGGAGCATCAGAGGCAATCATAATTTCTACCCCAATTTACTTAAATATATTGTTGAAAGTATTCAGGCGGAAGTTGGAGACTTTAAGGGAGTCGAAGTGGAAATTCAAGACGTTCTTGATTACTTCAATTTTATTCATGAATATGATGAATGTGAAACTCAAAGGGCTTTGCTTGATCATATCATGCGGAGGTTTCTCAATGTAATTCTGGGGCATCACTACGGTACTAATGGAGATGGAGAGGTTCCGCCGCATCTTAGATTGGGAATTATAGCCTACGGACAAAAAGCAGCTTTCAGGCAGCCAGCCTACGGACAAAAAGCAGCTTTCAGGCAGCCACCCCGCGGAAATATCACATACGCAGATCAAGCCCCCCAAGCGAAACAGACCCGTGTGAAATCGGCTCGTAAAGGACGAAAGTATTAGTCACTCCAGACTACAATTTTTTTTTGTTATAAAATTACTGACTATCTCCTAATCATCCGGTGACTATCTCCAAAATCATCTTCATCGTATATAGAGGTTTCTCGATCTCTAGAACGAAGACGAGTTTTTGGTCCTACAGCCATACCCTTAGATAATACAGTTCCCGAAGATCGAAGTAAAGCTTCAGAGTTAGTTTGGATACCCGCACTTGAATGCTGCATAGGTATTAAGGATTTCCCATCAATACGTTTATTATATGCAGCCATAAATGTTTGTTTCTCCACTGATTCTTGTCCAAGGCGGACATCTTGTGACTGAATTACTGGTGCGTGTTTATAGCTTGCTATTTCCAAACCCGAAGCGGCTGCTGAGCGAATAAGAGGCATTTCTGTCATTTTCGAAACTCTCGACATATCCGCACCAGAAATGGGCTTTACTGTTTTTCCTGAATGTTTAGATTCATAAGATTCCTTATAGTTTGAATCGCTTTCGACAGCATTTTGGGCACGACGCTTATCTGCAGCCGATGACGCATGAACACCCCGTACAATCGCACCCATCGTATGGAGGCGACTATTACTAGAATCTGCATGACTTTGTAAAGTATCGCGAGATATACCACTATTATTAGTTGGTATTAATCCAGCACCAATAGTGCGAACTTTATCTCCATCTTGGATAGTATCACCGCCGCGTCTTTCACTATCTTCTACTACATGACGATATACTTTTGCTACATCTGATTGAATTGGCCCACCCTGTCTCGTCTGTCCGGATCTGGCATTGGAATATATCTGATCGGTTTTACTCGCAAACTTGTTATTTGCAAATTTTGTTGCATTTGCCATAGTTGCTGCAAGTTGCGATCTCCCAGTTTGTTTTTGTGTTCGATCATTTTTATCCATATCTTGCATATTCTCCTTTACATGCAATTCCCCTCCTCCTTTATACTTATTATTTGGTATACCTAGACTAGGCCTAAGAGTTTCATATTTTTCTACTGCTAATATTGCGTCAGTAGTTGAATTACGCCAAGGAGCAGTTTCACTTCCGTATGTAGTTCGGCGATTACCATCATTCATCATATCTCTACCACCAGCTATAAAATTATTAACGCGACCAAAAGTATATGGACCACCGCAGGGTTGATTTTCTTCTCGTAGAAAACCTTCAGTACCTTCAGAATGTAGAATTCTAGTAATACGTCCACCAACCATATCGTCCCTAACCGTATTTCTTCCGAATGGACGACCGTCTTTTTGCATTGTAAAAACTTTAGTATTACCTTGCATTCTACGATGCATTTCTTTTTGGCCATATGATAATGATTGCCCAGTCCAAGGACGCTCAGCTACATGATAATCATCATTAACTCCCATTCGAGATTCTAGATTATGACCACGAGATTCCATATGGCCGCGAACTTTATCAAAACGCGGATCATTAACCGATCCACGCGGATCATTACCTGTAAAACCAAGAAATAATTCAGGGTGTTGGGGCAGTTCTGAGTGATTACCACGAGTACCGTTATACCGTAAATTTATCATACTCCGTGTTAATGCGGGATCGCGTCGTGTTTGGTCAGATTCTAAATAGGGCTGATCAGGAGCTCGATCAATAATTTCAGTTCTTGCATAATCATCATACTCGTCAGTAATATGGTCAAAAGAATCATTACCCAATAAATCATCCAAGTCTGCGGGATCGGTCTCTTCTAGGTGGTATAGGGCTTCATCATGAGGAATACCGCCATATGACAGACCCTTCATGTAATTTACATCGATTGCACTCATTAATCTATATTATCTTAATGAAACTATAATTTTACTTCATATTATAAAACTAAATAAATAAAGAAAAATTATAGTTTCATTAAGATAAAATATAAAGAAAATAGGGTAATAATAAGCTCCACATGATGTACAATATTCGATATCAAGTCTAAAAAATATCCATTAAATTTTAGACATTCACATCACTAATACTCATATCACCAAGCTGAACTATAGAACCCATAATATCGTTATTTTGATAATCTTTTGGTTCGGATTTTGATTCACCATTCGATTCGGCATTTGATTTCGTTAACATATGGGAATGTCGATTATTATTTTTATATTCTTCACCTCGACCAACATAATTGGATGCAGCAGCATTTGTAATATCTTGCGGGAATGGATCTGGTATATTATTATTACCTTGATATGCAGATACTGGATATTTAGATCCAATAAATTGTTCATTCGAAACTGTATGGACCATATTGCGAGCTGACATTGTACTTTGGTCATCAACATATTCTCGTCGGGTGGAATAAAAATGTAAAGAAAATAGGATTAGTGAAGTTATAAATACGTAGACGAAAAGTTTAGCTTTTCCTCCCCAACTTTCTGCGTCATCGTTTCTATAGTAACATCCAAGAATAATTACTACAATAATAGTTGTAAATAGTAGGGACATAAATAGGGGGTTATTCACCATAGTATTTACAAATGGTGTAGTATGTACTTTTTCCGCAAAGGAATTGAAAGAATCACTAATTGAAATTGGCATAGTTAACAATTAACAAAGATCTATATATCATCAATATAAACAATACTTCATCAATGTAAAAAAAATACTTAATCGATGTAAAAAAAATACTTAATCTTTATTTAACGATTTGATAATCCAAATAGTGTCAATTCTCCACCCTCATCATAGTCATTATCATAGTCATAACCATTGCCATTATCATTGCCATATTCGTGACTATTGTTGTTATCACTACCATTGACATTGTCGTTATCACTGCCATTGACATTGTTGCTATCATTGCCATTATTAGAAGAAAAGTTCAATCCTAGATCTGATACTAAATCATCAGAAGATTGATTACTCTGTGCGAATTGGGATGAATTAACTAATTGAGAAGCTCCTCTTTTATCTTCTCTCCGATTTGATGTATCTGAATTATTTACAGATTCTTCTTGAATATCGAATAAAATATTAGAGTTGTCGGCAGATGTTTTAACAATATTACTATGTAAGTTATTAGAATCGTTTATTTTATTTGACCAATTATTAAATTTGTCTTTGCTTCCGCTCCCACTTTCACTTTCACTTCCGCTATCACTTCCGCTTACACTTCCGCTTTCACTTTCACTTCCGCTTTCACTTCCGCTTACACTTCCGCTTACACTTCCACTTTCACTTCCGCTATCACTTCCGCTTTCATATTTATTATTGCGAGATTTATTATTGCGAGATTTACTATTGCGAGATTTATTTTTAACTACTCCCAACCTGTGCGATTCCTGGAGCAATTTAATAATCTTCTTATATTTATCCTCTTTATCTTCCCAGGCATCCAATTCATCCAAAGCGTTATCTAATTTATCTTTTAACTTTGTTAATTTACTTTGAAGATCGGCTTTCTCTCTTACCAGTTTTTTAATTGCTCTCTTCAAATTATCTACAATTTGATATGAAACAGTTTCCTGAGTCTCACTAATTTCGTTTAAGAAGCGATGGTGTAACATATCACGTTTTGCTAACAAGATGGTAATTGCCCGTTCTTGAATTTGACGAATAGTTACTTGAAAATTTATATCGTGATACTTAATAATCTGATTTAATGTATCCGGTTGTGTAGTAAACGCACCCAAAGATCCAACTAATCCACATATAATATTATTAAATAATTCATCTTTGGT
>Ga0129324_10001051_pt1 | contig 18515 bp, 18 predicted proteins | sample CPBDNA_7_FD_96879 | JGI IMG/M metagenome (GOLD analysis project Ga0129324, IMG submission 96879) | Freshwater to marine salinity gradient microbial communities from Chesapeake Bay, USA - CPBay_Spr_15_0.2_DNA | ecosystem: Environmental > Aquatic > Marine > Coastal | place: USA: Chesapeake Bay... | reverse complement strand
TAAAATCTCAAGTACCGTTTTCTCGTGATGAGAAGTCTATTCATAAGTGATACTGCCAGTTTGGTATATGCCCCCCTGGTCAATACATAGGTTTTCACTCCCACATGAAGTTATCAGCCCATGGCTGAGTGACTCGTCTATCTTTTGGATTAATTGGGTGGAATATCATAATATCTATTTAAATTTTTTATAGTTTTTCTTTGCTGTCGCACCACTCACTATACGGAAAATAACAAAGGATACAATAAATCTGTATTTAAAATCAAAATGATGAAGCAATTTATATAATCCAGAGGCAAGTCTATAATTAGAACGAAAAAATCAGCATTTAAATCATGTCTCAATGTCATGGCGTATTACTAGCTGTACTATATCCTTTCTGAGCTCAATAGACTTCTCAGAGTCAAAAACATCAGCTTGTGTAAGTATTGCAAAGATGTTATCTATGAGAGTGTCGAAAAATACTCAGTCTGCACCAGTTCAATTATAAAATCCTCACTTTCGCAAGAGCTCAGTATTGTATTCTGATATAACCGAGTATCAAAGTATCTTTTCTATTGTTTTCATAATATATATTTAAAGGACTACAAGTTTTAGTATTGACGCAAAAACTGCTGATATAATAAGTGACACTATTCAGAATACTATTTTTCAAACTAAAGCTGTAGAATATCTCTTATCACTTTTTTCTCTTTCTTTCGATATTTTATCATCTATTTCAAACTTCATAGCAGTTATTTCACTCTTTAAGTTATGAATTTTAGAACGACTTTCTTTTGAGGAAATATCGGCTTGTTCTTTTATGTATAGCTTTGTTTCAGCATCTATGGGGCTCATATTGTAAATTTGTTAGATTCTACTGCTAAGCTCTTTTTATTACCAAGCTGTGTAGTGATTTTAACTATACCGTCAATATAACACTCTGCATATTGTTTTGGTAAGTCTCAACCATATCTCCAAGGTTTTTGTGTTCTCTTTACATCTAGACTATAGCTTTTTGTCTCATAATCAGACCAGTATCTGTATCAATTACCATCAAATATATCACATCTAAGAATATCAAACCAAGTAGCGTCTATTGGTTCAAATATTTCTGAATCAGAAATAAGAGTTACCTCCCGTTCAATAAAAAAGTTTTCTTGAGTAGGAGTAATAGAATAATAGACAAGATATGAAGTTACATCTCTATTTTTATCAAACTCATTAAGTATTTCAATCCTATTGGCTTCATATATTTTTAACTGTTCCCTTTGTCTTTCTTCATAGTTTCATATAAGAGTGTAGGTTTGTTGCATCGTAAGCAAGCATAAAAATATTATTCCTACAATATATAACGGGTCTTTCTTAATAAATCTCATATTATTTTCTAGTCTTAACTTTTATTTTTTTCTTTGGTGTTTTTACTTTTGTGTAAACCTTTCTTTTTACCTTTGTTCAAATTGGCATAATTCTTCTATGTTATCGATATATTGTACATCGTAAATAAAACTTTCAATAAAATCGTGAAAAAAGTATCACATAGCAATAGATGAAATTACAATGATTATTGTAGTAATAATATTATTTGTTCTATTATTCAATGTTTCCATAATATTTATATTATTTTCTAATAGTATAGGGGCTAAGGCTTCATAGCAGTATACTCAGGTACACTTTTTTCACTCATATTGCTCTAGGTCTATGTCTGGAAGCTCAATAGTAGAACATATTTGTCTCACTTCTTGCTGCCAGTCTTTTTCATTATATAAAGAAAAGACTCAAGGTCAAAAAAATCATGGATCATAGCTTAATACTTTTCCTCTACTAATGAGTACAGTATGCTCTATTCAAGTAAAAGCCCACATATGAGTGGACTTATAATTTATTAATTTCATGTAAATAATTGATTTTTGTATTACGAGTTTTCAATTAATATTGCAGTTTGAGTAGTAGATACTAATGTTTTAAAATCTAGGAAGTCTTGATATGTAAATGGAATTGGAGTGTAATAGTAGTCAAGTACATTAACAGGGTCTACATCGTATTCCTTTATGTCCATAAACTGTGCTATAATAGGAGCAAAGTCTTTCTTTCTTATTTTAAACTTTCCTCAGTTAAAGTCAACAAGGGTATTTGCTATATCGTTTCGGATATTAGCTTGCCTTGCTTCTTCTTGTTGTATTGTTTGTAACTCAGCCCATGCAGTTTCTAGTTCTGCTTGTGTAGGTTGTGGTATTTCTGTATTTAGCCAGTTTAAAATATCTCATTGTCATAGATTAACTACATCATAATCTACTTCATCTTTTAAAGTAGGATACAGATGCCTAAGTGTGAGTATAATATCCATTATATATTTTATTATAAATTAAATTATTTTATATCAAGAGAACCACGCTTGGTCTACTGCTGCTGGAATACTTGCTCTTGCAGATGTAGCATTTCTTGCCTGCACATGAATTGTATCACTTGTCGCTAAGTCTATTATAAAAGATACAGCCATTTGGTCATTAGCTCATCCTGTATTTGAGTTCCATCTTCTCACTATCCCTGCATTCTTATATACTCTAGCAGTCATATTATCTCATGATGTTCCTCAATTAATAACATATCATATATCAAATCTATACTTTCCAGCAGAAGGAGCTGTATATTTATATGTTCCTGTGTCAAAATTTGCTCAGGTATCAAAACTTTCTGTATCAAAAGGAAGTATTGTAGATGTCGTTGTGAAATTATATTGTGCTGATAGATATACACTAAATTCTTCACTTGATCCACCTCCTCCTCAAGCAGCCTGAAAAGTAGGAGCAGCTCATGCTCCATTACTTGTTAATACATGGGTAGCAGTTCAGGCAGCTACTGTAGCAGGTGCTCAGGCAGCATCCCATGTGATAAGTTCTCAGTCTGTTCCGTTTGCTAAATCAGCTACATCTATATTACTGATACTGTTACCAGTTCAATTTGCATCTATTGTGGTATTTGTAAGTGTTTTAGTAGAGGCTGCATCTATTAAGGTAATATCCTCATCAGGCATTGTAATTACTCTAGTCGTTGCAGTAGTGAGTCCATCAGCTTCTATTCTTACTAGTTTAGTAGCATCTGCACTTCATTTAACAACTGCTGTCGTGTCTACTATAGGAAGAGTGTCTCAACTAGATCATGTGGATTTTCTATTTGGAAATGACATTTTTAAATTTTTAAAATATAAAGTTCTAATAAGTCTTGATAGCTCTTATCTAATTCTTGATAGTCATTTTTTAAATCTGTTCTCTTTAGACTTAAAGTATTTAACTCATCTTGAACATCAAGTTTTTCTCTGTTCAAATTATCAATATCATTTATTAGATCAATTCTATTGTACTTTAATTTGTTCGTTTCAGAATTATACTCAATTAAAGCATTTTGCTTTTTTGTTCGATACTCCTTTTCTTCTAATTTATACCTTTCGATATTTTCCTCGCTCCTTATTATAAAATCCTCCTCCCTTTTCTTTTGATTATGTAATATTTTATTACTTTCAACTATATCAGTTTTAATATCATCTAGACTTGCTTTTATTTGTCTTTTATTCGATTCTAGGATAGATATATCCGTGCTGAGATTATCTTTCGTTACAGAGCATTCTTTTACTTGTTTTTGCACTTTTTTAAAAGATTCTTTCTCTTTTGAGATATTATCTATAAGAATATTAATCTCAGCAGTTTTATCATCATAATATGAGACTTGTCATTGTAATATTTCTAGTCTTTCTATGAGTATATCTATCTCACTTCTGATTTTATTTCTTTTAGAATAATCCATATTATGCTAATCAAGTAATGTTTGTAATTTTTAAAGATGAACTTGTTACAGTTCCTGTACCTTTAGCACTAATTTTCATATATTTATCTTTTACTGGAATTGCAATTCTATATTGCCCAGATGCAGTAATAGTATATTCAAATAAGTTCACAGTTCAAGTTCCACTAGATATATCAATACTAGTTTCTTGATAATAGGTTACCCCGTCAGGAGAAAACTCCGATTTTATTTCTAACGAAGTCAGTGACCCTATAGTAAAATCTATATATAGAATAACTTGGTTTTTACTTGTCAGGCTTAGATTGTCATCTAATCCTCTAACTGTAGAAGCGACATAACTATTTGTTAAGATAGCTGCTTCTCTAATTACTACTTGTTCGTAATCTAAATTTGCCATTGTATTTTTTTAAAATATATATTTATGCATCAACATCCCTTAATAATATACCACTAAATCTACTATTAACAATAGTATCTGCCTTATCACTAGTAGCCTCCATCCATATTACTGATTTTTCAGTAACTGGAAACGGTAACTGTGGACTCTCACTAACATTATTAGTAATAGAGGTGTCCATGTCAACTTTGTATACTTCTTGTTTCCCATTAGATACAGGAGAGTATACCCATAATTTGACCGTTATTTTTGGAGAGGCTCATGACTGCTTTAATGCGTTAACCCTTAACCACTCCATTATGAATTGATGGTTTCTAGGAACATGAAATATACATTGCTGAGTCACTCATTGACTGGCTACCATTTGAGCCATTTGAGAACCTCAAGTTGTAGCTGTTATATTAATAGTTCAAGCATTAACTTGTCCAGATCAACACAGGAACATAGCAACCCTATTTATTCATAGCCAAGTTGTAGTTGTTACTACATTAGTAGTTCAATTCATAGTTACTACTTCAATAACCTCGTCTCTGTTTGCATCTATTCAATATACTACAATAGAATTACAACCAGTTCAAGCTGGAGATCAGTCATCTGCTGCATCAGTTGACACAATAGTCAAAGTCGTTGCAGTAGTAAGTGGAGTAAATGTTCAACCCCAAGATGCAATTACTTCTGTACCTATATCAATGTCTTGATTATATCAAAACTTATTCCAAAGAGAAGCTCCTTGCCTTCTTCATAATGCAACCTCTGTATTATAATTAGTAGGTCTAACACAAGTTGCATCAAAGTCTTGAGCTAAAGTAGAATCCATTGGAGCGTTCAAATCTCATTTAACACCAATAGTACATTGTAGTCTAAAATATGTTTGATCCGATCCAGAATTATTAGTGAATACTACTCTAAAATATTTTCTAGTGACTGTGAATCTATGAGGAGCTTCTATTTGAGTAGTTCTATAATATCTCGTTAAAGTAGAGTCTTGATTTACTCAGTCAGGAGAAAACTGCACAGTAAATACTCCATCTTGGTCTGTCTTAACTGCTACTGTTATAGAATCATAACTTCAAACATCTTCCCATACTCAAGTATAAACACTACCATTTGTTAATAGTGTAGAAGAAACATTGTCAGAAGATACAAAACCATTATTTGTAGATAAAGATCATTTATCATTTACTGTTAATTCTAAAACCTCTTTACTAACTGGATCATAACCAGCAACTACCATAGGTTTATACGCATTTAGATATGTATCATTAGCAACTCTCCCGTCTGTTGTGTCTTTGTTATAATCTGGCATTTTGTGTAAGTTAAATAATAAACTTAATAAGGGACTCCGAAGAGTCTCCCTATAAGTCTACTATTAGAAAGTAGAAGAAGCAATTTCAATATTAACGAGTTCTTTAGCACCGTCAGCGAATGTTTTCACACCGTAGAGTACACCATTAAGGATATTTACCCCTAATTTATCAGGAACTTGTTTAACTTGAGGTCTTGCATCTGATTGCATAACAAGTGTTACACCACCAACTCTACCAAATAGTTGATGTTGTTTTTCTTGAGCAGCTGTCCAAGCATCAGTACCATCAGTAAGAGTTTCTGAAACATCCAAGTTACCAACACCTTTGAATACAAGATCCATAGTATCAGCACCAGCAGTATCAGTAGCAGTAGCATTAGTTTGGAATAATCGAATATTCTCAGCACTAAGTGCAACTCCTTCCGAAGTAGTAGTAGCAGGATCATTAATCAATGTTGTAAGATTTAATCTTGCAGCATCAGCAGAAGCACCAATAAGTACATTACCAGGAGTTGTACCAAGAGTAGTTTTGAATGTAAATGTTACACCTTCAATTACAACAGTATCACCATCAGTTGGAGCAGTAGCTATAGATAGTTGAGCTGAACCGGAAGTTTGGTTAGATCGGTATAGTCGGAAACCATAGAAATCCATGATTGCACCGTTACTATTGAACCCATCACCCATTGTAGTATCTCGACCAGCACCGTATTGAATAAGAATATCTTCAAATTCAGGAGAAACAACACCGAAAAGGTCAGAAATAGCAACGTTTTGTTTTGCTAGTTTCTTTTTAGCAGCAGAACAAGTCTTAAGTACATTAGATGTAGTAAGTGTAATACCGTTACCAGCAGTTCCACCGATTGACCCATCATCTACTGTAGAAGTAGCGTTTGAATATTCTCCAAGTACATCAGCATCAACTTGATTTGATAGATATACTCCATCATCTTTAGCATAGTTAGCTATAAGATTGTAAGAAGATTGAATTTTATCGAAATCATCAACATAGAAACCAGTTGCAAACTGTTTGTTAACAGAGAGCTGTTCTTGAGTATCAGTTTTATCATCGATAGTAATTGCCGTCCCTCGTGTATAGTTTTGGATATTGTTAGCACTTCTATACGGTCGGTTTAGAGTATCTCCTGAGCTAAGTGCACCTTTGAAAGATACATCAGCGATTTTCATAGCAACATTTTCTTTGTAGAAAACTTCTTGTTGCTCTTTAGCCCAAATTTCTGCAAAATCTGCAGTAAAAGCATTAGCCATAGTTATATATTTATTAATTAAAGTTTTTCCCCATAGCTTTAATTAAAAGATCATTTATTACCAGTCCAACCCATTGCCTGTTTATGCTTTGCATATTCAGTTGGTGTCATCTCAGCAATAGATTTATCTTTCTTCTCAGGCATTCACTTGATATCTCATTGAGATCGAGCTCTTGCCAATTTATCCTTTGACTTAAAACCGTATTTTTGGATTATATCCTCATATGCCATATCAGAAGTTTTTCAAATTTCTTTAATAGCAGATTCAAACGATTGTAAATCTGGATTTGCAGCGATTATCTCTTTTAGATTAGCTTCTTGTGATTGCTTTTTAGACAATCCATCCAAGTCTTCTTTAGTTACAAATCAATTATTTTTAATAAAATCGACTGCAGCTTTATCCTCTGGAGATAATTCGCTATTTTTCTTGGTTTCTGACACCTCTTGTCTTGCTTTAGTGTACTCAGCTTGTAGCTTTGTATAATTTTCCACTAATTTATCAGCAGTAAGTGTTTGTCAGTTTACCTCGTATGTTTGTGATTGCGTAGTAGCTTCATCACTGGTAACCTCATTTGGTTGGTCATTGTTTGACTGCTCCATAATTGCTTGGTCGTTTGACTCCATATGTATATGGTTATGTATATAAACGAAGCTTAATAGCTCCTCTATGCAGGTGCTATGGGGAACCTGCATAGAGCAACCATCAAGTCGCTTACTTCTTTACCATTTCTGATACCTTTTGTGTACTTTCTAGGTTTTCTAGGAAATATACGAACGAATCAGCCATTCAACATTTCATTTGTGTGGTTTTTAGATTTTCAGGAGAAACAGTTTTTAATTCTTCTTTTGCTCCATCTCAAACCCTTTTCCAGTAATCCTTTATTTGCTTAAATCATTCTGTGTGGGATATATTAGTGATATCCTTTACTTGTTTATCATATAGAGTTTGAGCCAGACTTTTAACTGGCTGTACTTCTCATATCTCTTTTTCATATTCAACTATTCCCATAATAATCTTTTATATATTAAACTCATGTCGTAACACTACCCTTTGCCACTTCTTCTGTCAACGCAGCAGATGGGTTTAAATTCTGCTCTTCTCATGGAAGCTGCTGTGCTTGTTGTTGTTCCTCCTGGATCTGTGTATCTGATTTTATAAATCTGTCAGGGTCTCTTTTTTCAAAGGTATGTATAACATCTTTTAATCATTCCGTAAGATCTACTGGCACTCATGACTGTGCTCATAGAGATAGTGTATTAAAGAAGCCTATTGCATCTTCTCTTCTACTCTCTACATCATCAAATGAACTTGAGTTTACTTCTACTTTTATAGAGTATCTATTGAAAGCATCTCGTAACAATTCTTTGTTTACTTCCCAGAATCATTCATCTCATAGTTTTTTTATAACTATATTATCTTCCATATTCTCAAAAGTAGTTTCGAGTAATTTATATGCAAGTCTTTCTAGCCCTTCTTCAAAATGTTTCCTGAGCTCATCAATAACCGTGTTTGATTCAAAGAATTTAATTCTTGCCCCCGTAGCAGTGTTCGTAAGTGCTTGGTTACTCTTGTTCGCTGTTGTGTCTACCGTGAATGTCTGAGCTTGTATCTGTCGCTCTATGTCGTTCTGTTCTTGGAAGTAACTTGAGTTAAGCTCTCTATGAGGCATCTCGATAATATTTTCCATTGCCGTTCTACCATCTTTTGTAGTTGCAATTATATTATTTGGTCTTGATATAAGATCTGATGGATTAACTCAAGAATTAGGACTCCATACAAAACTTCTATTTAGTGATTGGTTTATATATTCACTTGCAGAGTTCTTTTTAAAGTTTAACTCGTTTTGTAAACTCATTATAGGCTCTACCAATCATACAGCGTTTGATGTTTCGGTATCGTCAAATGCTTTTATATCCTCAAATGGAATACAAGTAATTTCCTCAAACTCTATAACAATCATATCATTTATAGTTGATACCCTGTATAGTTTCTCATCTTCATCATCTAAGGCATACAATCCGTAGAAAGTACGCATAGTAAGAGTATTTTTATCTACTCAGCTATCTATCTTTGTTGTTGGAATACCAGTAATTTCATATATTCTTGATTTACTCCCATCTTCATCTTCATCAAAATCTGACTGACTTGGAAGTCCTTCTATTTGGTCAATATTAAAATAGGTGTCTTTTTTTCTTTTTAGATCAGCTATTCTTACATTATCAATAACCTCTATAATAGCTGGAGCATCTTCTAATAGTACATATCTTGGATCAGTATATATATCTGTCCAACTTTTAGCATCTATTGTTGGATATTCTCAAACAACATTTTCAACAATCTTACCACCATCTTCTCTTATTCTAGCAGTCTCATATTTATATTTGATTTTTGCAGATGATTTACCATATATAAGCATATTTTTAGCCCATAGTCTCACTGGCTCTTTAAGATTATACCTATCAAATATATAAGTTAAGTAATCTTGTACACCGTTTGACATCTCTTGTAGCTGTTTCATTCGTTCAACTTTTTCTTCTCAAGTCAAGAGTTTATCTTCATCTCTAAACTCGTCAGTCCTTAAGTTTACTAACCATCTTGGATTTTTCGCAATAATACGAGGCAGTATCTTGTTTACTGTCTCGTGTGCCTTGTTTATCTTGAATGTACTTGACCAATCAGCTTGTTTTTCTTGTTTAAAACTTCTATATTCCTTATAAATCTCATAAAGCTCCCCTCGTCTTTCTTGGTTGAGTTCCTTATAATTGTCAAAAGTTTCTTTTATATAAACTGCTAAATCTAATTGTTGATTCTTTGTAATATCTGGCATATTTATTTTAATTTAATTAATGGCTTCCCATAGCTTTAATTAAATACTTTAATAATTGTATTTGTTTTTTGTTTTTTGTAAAGCATTTAGTTAAATATAGGTCGTCCGTTACTATCATATTTTATGACTGGTATATCAAATTGTTTTTTATTATTTGGTTGTAGGGTATACATATCATATAACATTTGAGTGGCATCTATTACATCATCGTGCTTTCCTCGAGGAAACTCTCTTAGCTGCTTCTCTAGTAAATCCATACCTCTTTTATGAAAGATAAGACCGTTCCTATATAATGGCAATAATCTTCTTATTTTACTTTCCTTGTCTCCTGCTTGTCTTATATCTTCTACATCACAATGTATTCATCTCTTTTGTAATTCAGCTCTCAAACCAAATCAAACTGTTACTTGTGCTGCAAATGATTCGATACCTATTTTTTCAGGAGCCCATTTTTGTATATGGTATATCATTTTATCAATAAGCTCTCAAACATCATACTTACCTGCTGTATATTCAAGTATGTACATCTTATCATCTATAAACACTCCTGTTACTATAGCTGAGTCATCTGAGTGCTTGTTTTTCGTAAATGCTGGATCTACTGTTGTGAATACTCTACCACCACTTGGTACATGGTCTTCATATCTAAACCATTCCTCATGGAACTCTTGCGAGTCTTTGTCTACTGGATTTTGTTGGTATTGTGTAGAGAAATATACATTACCCATAGTTTCTTTAATCTTCTCTAATGCTCATAGTGGCATTCGTAAGGTATCAAGTGTTTCTCATGACTTTCTACCATAACTAGCCCCATCTATATTATAAACCTCGTCTTCTTCTGCTATTGCTGGAAAGCTAAGTAATTTCCAATCATATCAAGTACCCTCTTTCATTTCTTCAAGAAGATGTCAACATAAGTCATCTCAATGAACTCTTTGCATGATAATAATAATATTACCCTTTTCCATATTGTTGAGCCGAGAGATAACTGTATTACCAAACCAGTTATTTATACCACTTCTCACTATATCAGACTCAGCCTCGTCTGGCTTAATAGGATCATCAATAATAAATGTATCTGCACCATATCAAGTAATGGAACCACCAGAACCTACTGCATAATAGTATCATCCTTTTTCTGTTTCCCATAACTCTTTTGTATTCTGGTCATCCCTCAATGGGGTTTTTCTAGGAAAGATTCTTTTATATGTATTGCTTTGGTAATAATCTCTAGCTTGTGATGAGAAGTTCTTTGTAAGTGTACTAGAATACCCCGACACAATAAACTTATGGTCTGGTTGTTGTCATAGTAGCCAAGCTGGAAAACACTTTGTTATGAGCTCTGTTTTACCTGTTCTTGGTGGTACATTGATAATCAGCTTCTTAGTGACACCATTTCTCAGCTCTTCAAGCTCTTTAGCTATGATCTTATAATGCCAGTTTGAAGTAAACTCTTTATTTAATTCTTTTTCAAAAAAGTACTCTATAAATGAGATAAGAGAGTCATGTTTATTTTTATGTCTCTTCTCTAATTCACGAATAGCCTTTTCTTTGATAGCTGCTTGCTTGATGTCCATAGCTTTTTAAGTTTAGAAAAATATAATATATAATATATATGCCCCCATGCTATAATACAGTATATTCGCTATAATTTTATTAATCATTATCTTTTAAGTTTATTTTTTAATGTTTCTTGAATTGTTTTTGTTTCTGTTTTTTTAGATATTTTTTTAATAGTCTCTAGTGCTTTAGATAAATCTATATCTTCTAATCCGACAGCTCAAATAGCATCTGACAGTCCTAAGTCTTCTCTTAGTTGTCTGATTTTAGTACCTAGAGATGTGAGTACAGATCATTTTTGAAGTGATTGCATTCATTTCTTTTTACCTATTGATGTAGATTGTTTACCTAATAATTCTGATAATGTATTAGATTTTATCCAATTCTGATTCAATTCTCTTACATTCTTTACTCATTCTCTACTTGCACTATTTTCAATAAACTTCATTACTTCTGTATATTTTCATCTCATAGCCTCAGGGGAAACTCACGCTGCCTCCTTACCTGCTGATGTCCATGCTTTAGTATAATCACTTATGCTTCGCTTTATTTTATTTAATTCAGTTAGGGTTAATCATTCCGAATCTAGTTTTTTTAATAATTGCTTAACATCATTAAGTTGTCCTTTACTAAATGGCATTGATTTATTATTTACTCCTTTTTCTAGATTTTCTTTAATAACACTTAATACTTCCTTTGCACCTTTTGGCTTAAATGTCTTTGTGATGCCCTTTAAGTTATTATCTAGCTGCTTTATTGAGCTTCATCCCAAATCATCAAACTGTGTAACTATGTCATCAAATAACTCAGTAGGCTTTACTTTATCTGCAAAAAACTTAGTTATATCTAGTGTCTCTTTAGGTGTTGTCTTTCAGGGTATGTTCAATAACGCCCTACCAGTATCTTTTAGAGATTGTTCAGCTCATTCAGCAGTTGCCCTAGCAGCAGTTTTAGAAAATGGCTTTTGAATAATATTTTTAGCCTTACCTATTGGTAAAATCTGTGAAACATTAGCTAGTCATTCAATATTCCTTGCTCGTTCTGGGTTTTTTTCTTTGAAATCAGCGTAAGACTTTGCCATATCTTGTACTGTTTGGCTTTCTCCCACTTTAGATACAAGCCCCTCAATAACCTTCTCTGCCTCCTCAGGAGTAGCATCTTGAACTAAGTTTTCAACTCACTCCCATATAATATCTCAAGTTCCAGCTATTACTTGTCATGCTATTTGCAATTCTGGAGAATCTTTATCTGATAAAACATCTTTCGTGATAGATATAGGTATTCAGATAGGAGTGGTCTTTAATATTTCTTTTAATGCTCATAAGGCTCCATCATCTTCTACACTTTTAGTTACTTGTGCTTGCTTAGTAGACAATGCTTCCTTAATAGTAGCTCAACGTTTACCTAAAGCCTCTCATGTTTCACTAATAAACCCTTTTAATCATTCATCTTGTTCTTGTTCTGCAGTCTTTTGTTGTTCAACCATATCTGTAAGACCCCCTAAGCTCAATTTTTTAGTATCTGATGGGATAGGACTTGATATCTGTCATAGGTCTTGTTCTTCAACTACTGGAGCTACTTCTTGTACTTTCTCTTCTTGCTTTGGAGCTTCTGATCTTTGTTTATACCACGCTTCAAAATCCTCCCTGCTTCCTCATTGTTCAGCAATAGAATCCATTACTTGTATTTCGTAATCTGTAAAATTTGCCATAATTATATTATTGTTAAGTATTCATTTTTAATAAATCAGCTTCTTCTCGTCTTCTATTGTTTAGTCATCTTAAGATACGTAATTTACCTGTCTGTTTATCTCTTGCCTTATTATGTGCGAGCATTGTCTTAACTGCACCGTCAATATTACCAGAGTTTATATTATCAATAATATCTTTTCAGGTTGTTTTCCAGATGTTCGGTCATAGATTAAACTCGAAACTTGATAATGCTATTTGTTGTTCTGGACTTAAAGGAACAGTGACAAGATTTTTAAAATTACTATGTCTTGCAATATCTGCCTGCAATATCTCCTCTCATTGCTGTTTAGTGATACTATCTCATGGCTGAACTGGCTTTCAGTTTACTTTTGTAGCTCAATATCATAGTGTCCAAACTCAAGCTGAATCTTTATATGCCTCGCTTCTAAATCATTCTTTAGATTTTATGAAACTTGATAAATCATTTGTTCAGCCAGTTTTGTCTGGACTAGTTAAACCCGATTCTTGTGGTATATTAAATGTTTTCCCTGATGGAGATGAAAATGTGCCTGGAGATTGTTCTGTAGTGGTGCTAGATCCGAATTTCTGTCATAATACATCCTCTTGTTCTGTTGAGAAGCCTCATAGGCTTGATTGTGTATCAATATCTTCTCAGACTAATACAAACTCTGACCTTGCTCCTGCATCTTCAATTATTGTTTTAAATCCATTTTTTACTGCCTCAAAGTTGGATGTCTCTGATTTTAATAGATTTTCAGCCGTTGTTTTAAATTCTACTCTTTGATCTTGTCATAGTCTAGTACCAGATAAAACCTTGTTATACATATTTCTTACTTGATCTGGAACACCTGCTGCATTTTGTGCAGTAGCAAACTCCGATTCTCGTACTACTGACCCTGGATCTAACATCTTCATAAAAGAAAACACTAGAGCAATATCTCCAGAAGCATTATTTGCATCTGCTCCCTGCTTAACTCGTTCAAACTGAGCTCTAATCTCTTGATATCTCTTAACCTCAGGTCTTTTAATAAACTCATTTCTTAATGCAGTTTCTGTTTTTCTTCGTTCTGCTATTGTTTTATCCTCTTCTACCTGAGCAGGAACCTTAACGGTATCTAGTTTATCTCATTGTAGTATGTTACCTTGATTATCTATTATGGATGTGAGCTCTCAGTTTGTATAAACATAAGTATTGTCATTTGCATCCTTAAAGTTTGTGATTTTAGAATCCATACCAAACTGATTCTTTGGAGCCATAGGGTTACCCTCTGTATCTAATTTAAGAGGAATACCTTTACTATCTGATATATAACCAAGTGCAATTGATGCCTTTTCGTCATAGTCTCATACCTCTACTCATGAAGCAGCCAATAATCAAACTAGACTTGATGATTTTTCAGTAAAATCAAGACCAATTTGTGCATCTAAGGTTGATTGTGCTTGTACTGCTTGATCTATTCTATCATTTAATAACTTCTCATTACTACGAAGTGATTCATTTATTGCTGACATAGCATCAGCACTAGCTCACTCGATCTGCATTCTTCTTTTTTGTAACTTTAGGTCAGCATTTGATTGTGCTACACTAACTAACTCATTTACAACACCTTGTTGTTTTGTAATATCTGCTTCATTGGCTGAACTTCTACCACCACCTCTCAATGAGTTTAATCTTTGTGTAGTGTCCATTACCTTTTTCCCTTGTTCCTGTATTCGTCTTGTATCTCTTTCAAGTTCTTGTCTAAATACATCATCAGCAGTAGATAGAGCTTCTTTTGTAGATGACTCTACTTGTCTTCTTGCCTCTTCTGCTCTCGTTCTTTCTGCATCCATTTGTGTCTCTCCACCAAAAAACGCACCAGATTGTATATCTTCTGTGAGTTTTCTCATCTGCTTAGTTCGTTCCTCGTGAGTTGTGTTCTGTAATCATCTTATTCTATTTCGTTCCGAGTCTATGAGTTGTCGTCTTTCTTCAGCACTCAATATCTCTCAAATCTTATCAATTCTAATATCTGTAGCTCCTGTCTCTGTTGTTCATCAAACAGTAGGAGTGTCAGGCATAGCATCAGCACTAGGTCAACTTCAAATAATAGGAGTTCTTACAGCTCAAGTATTAGTTGTTCATCTTGACACAATCGGAGAGTCTGGAGTCGCTACCGTAGGTTCATTTCTTTCAGTAACTCAGCTTTCAAAAGATAGAGTATCTTTTTTTTCAGATTCTTGTATTGCTGCTTGTTCATCAGTGAGCTGAACTCAATTTTTAAATAATGCCATTGTTTTTTTAGTTTAAGATGTATTTTTTAAAAGACTTTAAAGGTTAGTCCAATATCATTAGTAGGACTTCATATTTTTATCCAGGATACATCAAAAGTAGTTGTTGTTAGGTTCTGTATAATTCAATTCTGAATATTAGAGCTAGATGCATCAATATATATAGAATATGTTGAGCTATTAAAGGAATTAGTATCACTTGATTTTATATATGAACACTTATTATTGGTTCAATCATATACTCAATGTGATATAGCCGATGATGCCGTACCCCCTCATTTTATTGCATCTACTAAAATATACTTAGGTAATCTTCCCAGGCTATGGTTATATGTAACTGTTCAAGTTGCTGCTGACATATCTCTGAGAGCAACTACTCAATCAACTACTCAGTAATTATCCTTAATCTGCTTAGGAGTAACATATGTATCTATTGCAGTACCAGTAACAACCTCAGCATCTGTTGCTAATTTAGGAGCTGAATCTATTACGAAGTTAGTACCATCATAGTATAAATCTACAAAATCATTTGCAGCAATTAATCCAGTTACTGGATCATTACCAGCCCTGTCTTTAATGTTCTTAACTCATAGGGCATTTACATTGATTGTACACGCTCATGTATTAACTGTGTTAGCTTTAAACCTTATCTTTTGACCAGTTGTATATGCCGTAAGTGCTGGAGTAAGAGCAATAACATAAGTATCACTTGCCTCTGCATCTGCTGCATATTTGAAAGTATCTGATTGGTTATTTGCTGCTATATCACTAGGTAATACACTCATTAATGCCCCTGTTCATCCTGTATCTGTTCCTGCTATTGATTCTGCAGTAGTAGCAACCTCTACTTTACCAGCAACTGTAGCACTTGCATTAGATGTAGATCATGTTGCAAATGTAGCCCAAGCTCAACCAATGTATTGATAATGTACTCATAAGTCTGTATCATATACAATCATTCAATTAGCTCACGTAAGTGCTGTTCTTTGTGCTGTAGTTAAACTTTTAGCCACCATTCATGCGAATGTAGTAGCTGTATCCCAAACCCAGTCTGCATCATCATCTAACTTACTATTTATAACTGTTTGAATATCAGACCAAAATTGGTAGTTATCAGATATAATAATCTCAGATCCTACAGCGTGTGATTGTGCCGTACTATTTACACTTGCCCCCTTTTCTAATGTAATATCACTTACTGTAAGAGTCTTGGCTCCTGCATCGTATGCGTTTATCTCAGCAATTTGCATATTACTTTTCCCTGGATTGGCTACTATATAAGTAGTTATCCCACTTGGGAATGTAAAGTTTGGAGTACCAGTTACATTTACTGTACCAGTTCAACCTGCCCATGTTTGGGATAGTGTTGTTTTAAAGTTATCCTCTAGTGGGATGTTTGTTAAGTTTGACATATTGTTTTAATTATCAGATATTAGCCACTGGGAATAAGTCCATCACATCATTCTCTCTACTTATTTTTATTTTATCTAGTGTCCATACATTCGGGTTCGTTTCACTATACATTCTTATCTGTATGTTTGGTCAGCTACTATACATAGGTATTCTAATCAAATATTGAAATAAATCAATATCAGAATCAGACCCAGTACCTCAACCTATAGTCTCAGTTCAAATTGGATTAGATCATATTGTGACACTTCAACCAAATACATCTATAAATGTATCATCTATCACACTTGATGAAACTATATCTCCATCAACTATAATTTCTACAGTTATCTCACTTCATTCATTTTTTAATCCTACTATATCAACTGCATCAAATGTTTTCCATTGTCCTACATCTCAGAAATCCCATCTCTTCGTTTTAAGCTCAGTGTCTATAGCAAGTCAGAAGTCTTGAAATCATGTTTCTATCTCGATCATCTGTCATCAATTTGCACTTGCAACTAGGTTTCTTTCTACTCAGGCTGAGTCTATATATAAACCATAATCATAAATAGCTGGAAGATTGTATTGACTCCATGCTCACACTAAACTTGAATAAACAAGCGTTGTATCTGGTATACTATCATTTCAAGTATCAAAAGAGAAATAATAATTATTTAAAAAGGTATTATAATACCCTGTACCGTTGTTTCTTTGTGTTGGGGATATCTTATCTAGCAAATCTCTTAAATCATTTGCTAGAGGCTCGCTAGCTAAAGCAGAAGCTCATGTTACTCAACTTCTAGGTTTTACTCTATCAACTCCAGCATCATTATAATACATAATAGCATTTTCTACATTCTTGATGGATCTATTACAATATCCTCCATTCTGTGAATCAATGGCTTGTGATGTTGCTAAGTCTCAAGCTACAGAGTATATTTTCTTGTTTTTAAATACAAGTAAAATATTACCTAAATCAAGTAGTCAATTTATTCTCCCTAATTCATCTCCTCAAACTTTAATATCATTTGCGTTTAATGTATCAGCATTTGCAGCACCTGCTGTAGTTGCATAAATAGTTGAAGGGTTTGTGTCTTGTCCTGCACCATATATACTATCTGCCATATATCGCAGGTATCTACACTTTGGTTGAGCTGGATGTTCTGTATAAGTAGTGCCATCATAATCAGCATATGCGTCTATACCATTACACATATAAACTACATTCAAATAAACAGCAAAAGACCAACGAGTTCTTGTGACTCCGTCGGCTTCAAATTCTGTCAGTCATGTTTTAATACTATTCCATGTAGTAGTTCACTCGTCATATTTATACATAACTGTTCACGAAGTACATAATGCCATAGTAGTTCCATCTGTATCGTTCTTCCAGAAAAAATACGAAGATATAGGAGTTGCTCAAATAGAATCACCATAATTAGCAATACCTCTTCTTGATTGTATTCTCTTGTCTTTATTGTAGTACATATTTTTAAGTACCTCAAATTGATTGTCATCTAGGTTTGATGGTTCTACTAAAGATAATCAACCATTGAAGTTCTCAATATTTGTAATTGGCATAGTTTATAATTATCTATCTAAAACATTGGCTTGGGTAACATATCTATTTCCTCTTTGTAATCAAAAGGTTAAGTCCTCCATATTATCAAATATGTATGTACTATACAATGTATCTAATTCTAATTGATACTCTTGTAGTTGAGATGATGCAGTTTGTTGTTTACCATCCATTGAGCTCCAAGCAAGGAACGCAGCATATTTAACTATAGCAAGATCAAAGTCACTTCCAAATTCACTCTCATCTGTATCTGCCGTAAACTTTGCAAGTCTCTTTAGATAATCAAAGTCTACTGTTCATGCTGATTCAGGTAGTACATCAAATCAAATGTTAGCTCCATATGTATAATACTTACTCGGTGTACCTGATACAAATGTAGAGTATTGCCTCTTTAGGTTTATCTTGTCTGTTTTAATCAGATT
>Ga0129324_10001050_pt1 | contig 18521 bp, 26 predicted proteins | sample CPBDNA_7_FD_96879 | JGI IMG/M metagenome (GOLD analysis project Ga0129324, IMG submission 96879) | Freshwater to marine salinity gradient microbial communities from Chesapeake Bay, USA - CPBay_Spr_15_0.2_DNA | ecosystem: Environmental > Aquatic > Marine > Coastal | place: USA: Chesapeake Bay... | reverse complement strand
GATAGCCCATCCTGTTGCATTTCCATCAACTTCCCAGCGTTTCAACCAATTGTTGCGACTATATTTAATGCGCTTGCCCGCTGTGGCTGAGTTGTCAATATATCCGCCGTTTGCAACGTCAGCTTCACCATTGGGATCGTTAAAAACAAAGGCGTCTTTGGTGTAACCGATGCAGCAGCTCCAGTGTCCGCCACCATGAGGTGCAGAGGCTGGACCATAATGCAACCAACCAACAGCAACAGGACGATTATTTTTAATCTCGTTTTCAAGCACTGCTGCTGTCCCATTAAAAATGAATCGAGCGTCTAACCCAAGATCGCGCAATGCCAAAACTTGCGCATCACTTGATGTCGTGTCACCAAATTTTGCGCGGATTGCATTGTATTGATCATCTGAGCTGACCTTGCCGTAATACTTGGCAATCATTGCACAAGTGCTAGAAAAGCACTCTCTATAACCTGTGCCGCTTTTGTTATCAAGTTGATATTCATAAGGAACATCTAAAATCCGTTGATCGCTTGACTGAAGGCCTTGATCCTTCATTAGACGAATCAACTTTTCTGCATAGTCAGGATCTGTTGCATAGCCTTCTTTCACAAGCAATTTTGCACATTCGTCAGCGCTTGTCGCACAATTTACGCCTTTATAGCCTTTAAAATCTTTGTACCAACGACCAACAAGATATTCAACGCAAGCGTTTAACGTCGGGAAATTGATAAAGCTATCCGTGATTTCAATCCACTGCCCATCAATAAACTCCTTCGTAAGAACGCTGGCGCCGTCACCTTTTAAGCCAAAGAAGTTATTCTTTGCCGAAGTATGCTTACCCCAGCCAGATTCAAGTGCCCATTGAGCTGCAACGCATTCAGGATATTTAGCGCCAGCACGCTTAGCCGCATCAATTACGCCATCCCAAGAATTAGGCGAACCATCTGCTTTGCCTGGAACAGTTGAAGACCAAGTGTTATACCAGTTTTGATCACGGTTAAACACATCAGGAGAAGCCTTCAGGATCTGCGCCTCAAGCTCCTGCAACGCTGCATTTTGATGCGGTGCGCCCTTGTAGTAGCGAAACAGGTCAATCAGTCTGATCGGAGTCTTGCTCATACCAAGGTGCGCGAATGTGCAAATCATCTAGACGGATTGGCGGCAAGGTCGCTGGAGGCTGCGAACGATGCCATTCTTGCTCAGCTTGATCAAGCTTGTGCTTCAGCGTTGCGTGGAATTTTTTGCGTTGAACTGCTCGCTGCAAAGTCTCCCACTGTGAACGAGTGCTGAATCTTACGATCCAACGACCATCTGAAGGTATCAGCTCTTTTTTGCCTTCAATGCTCGCAACGCAGTGAACACAAGCTGAATCACTGAATTGTCCTTGAGCTTACTCATCCCGATAAGCTCAGACGCCGCTGCCACGACGACCCAAAAAGCAGGGTGAGCAAGAATTTGTTCGACGTGCATGATTAAAGTGCTTTGATTTAATCCTAATGCTATTAGCTGACTTTGCCTTCAAGTGCAGTAAGTCTTACGTCATGGTTGTTCAGCTTTGAGTACATTTCGCGTCGATCTTCTTTCATGTCCTGATGCAGCTCTTCAAGCTTGCCCGCAATGCTCTCTACCGCCATCGTCAGCCTGATGACGGCTTCGCGTGATTCGTTGTTTCGTTTGCTAAAGCCTGTTGCTGATAAACCAGCCACACCAATGGAGGCACCTACAACTGCAGCAACTAACTCAATCATGGTGGGCCTCCTTCATTTCGATTCTATCGGCAAGGTTGCGATTGCCTTAAACGTTCCACCTCAGCTTGCAACACATGAATTGCGCTGTCTTGTTTTACGTCATCAGGCAATGCGCCCATTTCGCCACGAGGCCATTTGATACGAAACTCAGTATTCTGATCGACGTTCATATGCATCTTGGTGATTTCATGCTCCAAGTGATAAATCTTGGAGTGGATGCCGGATGCCCACCAGACAGCTATGCCAGCCTGAACAGCAAGCGCAAGGATGCCTCCTATCAACTCAATGTTGATTCGATCCACTGAGCTTCAGTTGCTGACTTAATTTTATCCAAGACGATCACGCCAATGGATCCGGCTTTCCAGCCAATATCAACAATGCACGCCTGTAGTACATGCAGTTGGTTTTGCCTGCTACTTCAAGGGCTTCTTTGACTTTTTGCCAATTAGCCCTTGTCGCAGCATCCATTTTACTTTCCTTGTCCGCGTTTCATCTTTCTATTGTGACTAGGTTTGGAATGCTGACCGTTGCCTTGACGGGTTTTCTTAGGTTTTCCTTGAATAAAAGTCAACCCATTCAAGCTTTTAGGCTTTGTCATCAGTCGTTATCGCAGAGGTCAGACATCGGAACGCCTGAGTACTGCCTAACCAAGCCGGTGTATGTGTGATGAAAAGGATGGTTAGGATTATTCCGACCATCATGCACATACAAGGCTTCTAGCCATTTGACGCGATTGTCCATCGCTTGGGTGTCTTGCGCACCCGGCTTCGAAGGAATCATTGGGTCAGGACGTTGCATCAGTTCCAAGGCATCCCACTAGCTTTTGTTGGCGCGAGCTTTTCGTCAATCTGTGCATCAAGTGCGACATCAATGGAATCTACTTTTTCATCGCCAAGTTGCTCTTTACACCAGCCCACCACAATCTCCTCGGTGAGGTCGGCGTAAGCAGTCAGATCCGTGATCTTGATGTTTGCCATGGTAAAACCGTCAATACTCCGATTTTACTGCGATCGGTGATCAAAGAGTAATCACCCAAACAGCGCCGTCGCCGCCGTTTCCTGCATTTGTATCCTCTGTTGCGCCACCGCCACCACCAGGCTGAGCACCATCTGTTGCTTGCGTAAAAGCAGACGCACCACCGTTACCACCGAAAACACTGATTCCGCCGGGTTGAGAAAAGGCACTTGGCCCGTAAACACCACCACCACCACCGCCGCCAAAGATACCTTTTGCACCTTGGCCGCTAGTTCCGGCATCAATTGATCGCCCGCCATCGCCACCTTCAAAAATGTTAGCGGCACTAACGGGAGGGGTAGGTGTAGTATCACTTATTCCATAAACCGTAGATCCCCTTGACGTTGTTTGTGAGCCGTTGCCGGTTCCGCCAAGGCCGCCATAACCCGTGGCATAACTACCAAAAGAACTATTTCCGCCATTACCGCCACTCCCGTCGCCTCCGGTTTTTCCTGCGCCGCCCGCGCCAACAGTAATTGTTTCACTGCTGCCTAGATCTGCTGCAGCAAGAGCGGTAATGACGCAAGACGCTCCAGCACCGCCGCCACCCCCCTGGGTCGAGTGTTTTCCACCGCCACCACCACCGCCCCAGCAGAAAACAATTACCGTTGTTACACCTGCTGGTTTTGTCCAAGTAAACGTACCTGTCGTTTCATACTTGGTGAAAGTAGAACTGATCGCATTGCCCCAAAGCAGTGACGTTCCAGTTGTAATCAGTGCTTTGTTTGCATTTCCGCCTTGGCTGGGAAGTAGTGCTGCAATCGCTGCGGCAGCAGTAATCTGGCCCGTTCCACCGTTAGCGATTGGTGTGACGCCACCGGATTCAAAACCAGCCGGGTCTAGAACACCAACAGTGATCCAAGCGGTATTTGCAGAGTTGCGGATTTTCCAGACTGGCGGGCTGCTGCTTGTATCAACCCAAGGCTGAAAAGCAACAGTTGTTGTCGGTGCAGAAGGCCCAGAGCTTTGGCTATAAAGCGCAGCAAGATTATCGTTAATGTCTGCGCGAACAGTCGGGAATGTTGCGTTTTGTACGACTTGATCGCTTTGGGCCATTACAGTGCTCGACCGTATCCAGTCGCAGTGTAACTGAAACCGCTATTTGTCGCTCCTGTAAGCGTTGCCGTAAATCCTGTTCCCGTGACGCTACTCAACGTTACATAACCATCCGCCCCAAGGTCTGTCGGAGTGATAACCACGTCAGGCGCTTGATAAAACGCATTGCCAAATGTCACCGCACTGCTAGACGAACCAGTGCCGGTTTCTGTGCGCCTTCGTAGTTGGAGCGTTGCACCAAGCTGATCAGCCGCGACGTTGATGTTCGAGCTTGTTGTAGTCAATTGCGCTTTGATCTGAATGCCGCGACCTTGAATCACACCTGCAACGAACTCAGTCCATGGTCCCCAAGTTGGTGATCCTGCTGGATCGTCATCCGTCGTTCGCACGTAAGTCACCGTATTGACCGCATCTGAACTCGTCCCATCAAAGAAGCCAGTCGCATCGTCAAACAATCCGGGGTAATCGTCGAATAAGGTTCCCGTTTGAACCGTGGGGCGACTAAGAATTGTGCGGCGAATAATCGTGTCATAAACCGCACCAAAGTCAAAAGTATCTTTGTAGATGTATTCAGCCTGCCCATCAACTTCAAAGTAAAAATCAACGGCATAACCCAACGCAACATAAATGTCAGGCTCTAGCACTAGCGCTGTTTCAGCTACGTCATATGCACAGTTAACAGCCGTTCCGTCAAACGGCGGAGACAAGCTTTGCTCTGCATAGGTTTTGACCGTCAGCAGTGCGTCAGGATCAGGCAGTGCAACCTCATAACCAACTGCATTGACAGAGCGATTGCCAAGGAAATCTTCGGCTTTGACAAAGTACGTTCCAGCAAGCAAGGGCACTTGCTTTTGAGTAGAAGCACCAGAAACGCCGTCAACAATCCGGTTGCTGCTATTCCATTCAGCAGCTGCCAAGGCCCGTGGATCGTGGCGAATAATGATGCGCCCACCAAGTTGAACGTCTAGTTCATCGACCTGATCCCAAGACAGGATTGCCAGCGTGTCAGTCGTAGGCGTCAGGCTTAGATCAACGATGTCAGCCGGTGGTGCGCCAAGACCTTGAACCGTGTAATTAGCAAGAGCAGGTTTGCTGAACAGAATGCCGCTACCGCTAATAGCGCTGACTTGGATTTGATAGTTACCTGGCTTGGCGTCAAGGATGTCTAGTGTGGTGCCCTGGATAATTTCTTCAGTGAAGTTATCGTCTTCGTGGCGGTAGCGAACGCGGAATTTCTTGGTGGCTTGGCCGCTGGGAACGCGCCAGTGCCACGTAATCTTGATGGCTACTCTGCCGTTCAGTACAAATTGAACTTCCTTGGTTGGTTCCGTTCCACCCAAAGGGATTGTTTCTAGTACCTCAAGGTCTTCTGGTGGTTCTGGGATAACGTCTAAGTTTGTTGCGTCACGCTGTTGGAGTTCTTCGCCATCTTCAACGTAAGCGTATTTACCCTCGTTATACGAAACGGCATTGATGGTATAAAGCATTTGGTCTTGCTCTTCAATTGCAAGCACGCGCCACAGTGTTGGCTGGATGTTATTCGCGCCCAGTCCAAGGGTTTCAAGCATCCAAATGCTGTTGACGTTTGGGGTGACGCTAAACGCCCCAATAACAGTAATAACACCACCAGTAATAGTGCTAACTTCTTTGGTTTCAGCTGTGCCGTCAGGCAAGATGACGTGCAACTTGCTGCCTGAACCAAAGTTCAAGTCGGTGCTTGCCGTATCATCAACCGTGATTGAATTGCTAGTCGCAGCATTGATTCGACCTGCTTTGCGTTCACCAGCAACGACAGGATCAGCAATTTGAATCACCATGCCAGGCCGGACAACCTGCCCAGCATCAAGGCTTGACGTAAACGAGACGACTTCTTTTTCGTACTTATCAGAGTACAAAATCCATTTACCTATCCTTGCTGCTTGACCGCGACTGGTGCAGGCAAACGCATCAAACTCTTTACGCACCACGCCGTATTTTGCGATGCCGTCATGATCTTCGACTACTTCATAGGCTTTATCTTTAAGGTCAATGTCGAGGTAGCTGACCACAACAACGGTGGGGCGAGTTTTCAGGCTGCTGCCGCTATACGTGAAGCCGTCTTCTGTGACGTTGGCCATCGTGAATAGATAGGCCGGATCCCGTGGTGCGTCTTGCGCAATAGTCAGACTGCCTGCACTCCAGAAACCTTGGCAGCGCATGACTGACAGCAGGTCATTGACTAGCTTGAAGGATTCTTCAGCTGTTTGAATCGTGGTGTTGCAGCTAAAGCGAGCTTCCGTTCCACCAAAGCCGTCATCAACCAATTCGTTGCTGTATTTTGACGCTGCAAAGAACGCCCACTTGTCGAGTTGAGAGGTGTCAATATGGTTGCCGAAACCGTATCGTGTGCTGGTCAGCAAATCCCATAAAATCCACGCTGGACAGGCGCACCATGTTGCAGCAGCAAATGTTCCGTCCCAAACAAAATTCTGCGGATAGATAATCCTGCCATTGTCAGGGTCAACAGTAACGCCATTGGGGATCGCAACCTTGATGCCTTTAATCAGATACTTGCGCGATGGGATGCTGTTGAATTGCTCAGCGTCTACACGCAAACCGACAAGTGCGCTATTCGGATAAGTAAGCTTTGCCCACTTGATTTCCGTCAAGCTTGTCCAGCTGAAGGCGTTAGTCAGCAGCGAGTTACTGCTATCGCCCGTGATGCGCTCAACTTTGACATCAACGTTGTCGGTAGGGTTTGGCCGATCCAGCTCAATCAAATAGTCTTTTTGATATAGATCAGCGGTGCGGCCACTGATCCTGTCGTCAACAACCTCTACAAAGCCCGCACTCGCATACTGCAGATAAATCTTCAGGCGAACAGAAGTGCCTTCAGTGTCCCCAGTTTCGTTATCAATTTTTTGCAGCGATGGGATTGAAATGGTGATCCTTACTGCATCGACTTCGTCATCAGTGACGCTTTCTATGATCGGGACGGGTTGCGCGACAGGGCGATTCACTGGACGCTCGTTTTCCGTTCCAGGAGTCAGAGGAATGTGCTCTTGGCTTTGCGTACCGTTGCGGGTGTAAACAGTAACGTCTTCAAAGTTAAAGTCGCCGGTTACGCCTTCCAGCTGGGTGTTGTTTAGAAAAATCGATTTGTTTCCGTCAACTAAACCTTCAATTTCGCCTTCTGAAATCAAATCGATGACGTTTGCGTACTGCCTTGAATCAAGGGAGTCAGGTGTGGTCCTAGGTGAGCGGCTACTGCCACCACCACCGCCGCCTTTGCCGCCACCGCTGCCGCCACCAGCACCGATAATCGTTGTCATGTCCTTACCTGAACGGTGTCGATGCCAGCAGAGATAACAACGCTGCCAGTCAGAGTCTTACCGTAAACGATAGGAACAGGCGTGCCACCACGGCTTGTGTTTTGTACGCCAGAAAATGAATATGACTTGCGTGGATCCTGTTCAGTATCTGGGCCTTGCGGAGTTGCAGGTACTGGAGAGATAGCTTGAGCAATGCCAGTTAATAAAAGACCTGCACCAATAAAAAACAACGCGGACGATCCAAATGCAGCGCCCGTTCCACCAAAAATACCGAGACCGGAAGCGCCTGCAGCTCCAGCAAAAGCAGTGCCACCAAAACTCACAAACGAAAGAGCAACCAATGCGACACCGGCAAGGATAGTCAAACCAGCATTACCACCAGCACCGACAACTACTGGAACGATTTTGATCTCTTCCTGCCCAACAGGGAAATGCAACTCGTCCAGTGTCAATGCACGTTCGCCCACCAGCACTTTGTAATGCTGATCAGCCATGTGTTCTTCTAACGCGGGGAAATTTGCAATCAACATTCGCACTACTTCCGCTGTAGTGCTTAAATCCGCTTCTAATACAGTTCGACCGACGAACTTGGCAAGCTGCCCGTAAAGTCTGACCTTACGCAACATGACGCAGCCGCCTCCCTGAAACCGATTGTAGCCAGCCACCGTAAATATCTCTACTGCTTAACCGCCCCGCAAGGTGATGTAGCACCATGCCATCACCGATAAATACGGCGCAGTGATTCAAGCCTTTGCCGTTAATCTGCATTAGCAGCAAGTCGCCACGCTCCAAGGGTTCATCTTCAGCTAATTCGCGAAATCCTGTTGCAGCCCAAGCGCCATCAAACATCGGCGCATTCATGAACAGTTCTGGTGTTGCCGGACGATCCCAATCGCGCAGCATGATTCCTTGTTCTGCATACCAGTCACGCGCCAAAGTCCAGCAATCATTGACGGCCCAAGTCCATTGCCTGCCAATCAAAGGAGCCTTGTAACCGCAAGGGCAGTATTCGCCCCAGGTTTCAATTCGTGGGTTGACGATGTACCAAGGGAGGCCGTGCTTTTCTGCTGAAACTCGATCGGCTTCGCTGGGGACTGGTGCGGTATGCGGATGGCTGTGAACAATGCCGACAATTTCACCAGCATCTGATGCAGCAGCGTAATCCTCAGGATTCAGCACGAACATGCTTTCCATGTTGTGCGCCATATTGCGGCATGGCCAATATCGTTCACGACCTTTAACGACAACGACCAGACCGACCGACTCCCAAGGATCGCGGTCTTTAGCGTCTTGTAAAGCAGCGTCGCGCCAGGTCATGCGAAGAAAGTACCAATGCCGGGATAGCCGCCAAATGGCAGCTCGTTATTCTCACCAAATCTAGCTTCGCAGCTACTTTGCTTCTTGCCGCAAACATCCTCAGATGTATTCACAACAGGGTTGTCATTAGCGTCAAAATAATTGGTGCCTGTGTAACCGCACTCTGCAGATCGGTACACCCACTGACAACGGCTGATGCACTGACGTTTGGGTGCGCGAACATTTGCAAGGTCAAATTTACTGGCCAGCTCAAACTCGACTAAATTTCGATTTTCGGTTGATTTTCGGTCAACGTAATAAACCTCTAACGGGAACAAAGCAGTTGAATCGGGCGTGCCGTAAGGATTCCCACTAGGAAAATTTGCGTCATCGATGTAACGAGCTAGGGTGCGGAGTCGAGTGACTTTTGCGCCTTCCAATCCGTTCGGCAGTGTCGCCAGCAGTGCCGTAATTGTGCTGAGGATATTGCTGACCCTCAGCGTTGGCCTTGGCAAACTACCCTGACCAGAGTACGCAAAACCATCAGCTTCAATCGGCAGCGCTATGTAAATTGTGCCACCAAATACTAAATTATTGCCAGAATTTTGTTTAGTGCCGTTGTGGAAATAGTATGTCTGATTTACACCATGCTGATCAGCGTTCAGTTCGAGCTGAAATAACTCAATAACTGCAGTCGGGTTAATTCCTTGCAGCTCACCAGTTATCGCCGCACTAGATTCAGTGTCGGTATAACCGACAGCCCAGTAACCGGAGACAACGTAAGCCATGTTCAGCTAATTACAGCTTTAATAATTGCAAAGCCGATTACGATTGCTTCCGACAACGATCCGCTAGTAATGTTGCGAACATTAATGCTCGCGGAACCAGATCCAGCCTGAGCGTTTAGCAGATACGACCCAGCAGTGCCACCGCTGACGTGATTTAGGATGATAATGTCGGTGGCGACAATTTCAGTGTTAGTCAGCGTAAAGGATACAGTTGTGTCGGCAGCAAGCGCTGCTGCGTTCATCGTGATCTGACCGCACTTTTTGCTAAGCGTGACGCCTGTGCTCTTGCTGGTGGCCTGCGTGACTGTGCCACCTTCACCAGCTACGTAACCAGCCTTGTCCGTGTTGAGGTTGGTGAAATTCGAGTCAACCTCGGTGTGAGTAAGTGGTGAGCCTTTGCCAGCCCTAGTGACAATAGTGCTCATGGTTCAAATACTTGGCGGAATGTTGCTTGTATCGTAGCTCGATTCAGGTAAGGAATTGATTTCGACCATTCAGAGCAAATCCATTTGTAGGGTGTTACTGTCCCAGGCGGCGTCCAATCAAAAGCAGCGTTATCAGCAGCACGCGCATCAAGGAACGTCTCAATTGTGTCAGCATCCGTTTCCGACACAACAAAAACTAACGACCACTCTTTTGGATTTTGATTCAGCCCAAAGGATACGCGCTGCTCATAGCCGTCACCGAATCTAGTCGTACGAACATTTGGGCGACTAGATTTTTGCGCGTCGTACGTTGGCGTGATTGAAGGGAAAGTAGCCATTAGCGTGCTAACAAGCCTCCGGGTCGCTGTTGTTTAATCAATTCAGCTTGAACAGCTGCACCGATTGCTTTGCCAAGTTGTGATGCGTTTGCATTGTCACCTTGAGCACGTGAGCCAGAAGCATCTACGTTTACTGTTACGTTAGCGCCACCCATGGAGTTGTTTGGCGCAATGCTGCCGCTACGACCAGGCGTAAATAATTCAGGGCCACGTTCACCGACAAGGTAGGACGTACCTCCTTTTACGGTGCCTCCAGAGGCTCTGCCGCCGCCAAAGAGTTTACTAAAGAATCCAACGCCATTGTCGTTGCCACCAAGACCGCCTAGGAACGTCTGCAAACCGAATTTCAACATGATATTGGCAAGGCTTCTTAGCGTGTCAGAGGCTACTTCAGCAAGCGATTTCGTACCTTCGACAGCAGCCGTTAGCGAATCAACAATGCCAGTCTGAATTGAATCGCCAATTGAAGAATAAAACTGCTGCATTTTTCTTGCATTTTCTTCTATTTTTTTATTTTGTGCATCAATAGCAAGCTGAGCAAAAGCTGCGCCAGCCTTTCTCGCACCTTTCTGCAATTCTTCAACTCCTTCAATCATTGGCTTTAAGACTTGAGCGCCACGCGCAAGAGCTTGATTGGTTGATTCTTGCAATGCAATCGTTCTTTCACGAGGCAACATATTTGATTCCATAATTCGCTGAACCTCAATCTGCCGGTCAATCTCAATTTTCAACAATTCATTATTGCTAAAGGCTAGTGATTGTCGTTTTTGCTCTAAAGCAAACATCGCTTCAGACATGTCAACACGTTTAGTTTTGCCTTTGCCTTTGCCTTTAGTAGTAGTGCCGGAAATGACACCAGCAAGCCCAAGAGCTTCTTGAATCTCCTTATCTGTAAGTGTGTCGAATCCTTTTGATACACCACCTGCTGCCAAAGCTTGGGCTCGTACATCAGCAGCAATATCATCAGCGACAACACGAAGTCCAACAATCAGCTCTCTCCTTCTAGTTGCCTGATCAATCTGCTTATCCAAAGCATCAATTCTTTGCTGAATATCTGCAATGTCACCAGCCTGACCCCGATACCACGGAGTTGCTTGCAATGTTGCCAATGCAGCCGTCAGCTCTTTATGCGAATTTGTTAGCTCGTTGATTTTCGTATCAAGGACTTCAGGCTCTTGACTCCTTAACGCCTCATCAAATTCACGTTTTTTATCAGCTGCTTCCCTAAACGCAAGCCCCAAACCAACTACAAGAGCTGTAGGGATAGCTGCAGCAAATAGCCCCATTGAAACAGTGGCTGCCTTAACTGCAACTGTTGTCTTGGTGATGGCAGCACCCGCCACGGTCCATCCTGTTGCAACTGTTGTGGCTCCACCACCAAGAGTTGCCAATCCCAATGCTGCCTTTGACAAAAGACCACCCGCAAGACCGCTTACGCTGATTCCAAGCGCACCAAAAGCAGAGGAAAGCAATCCAACACTTACAGCAGCTCCCGCAGAAACAACGCCGACAGTCTTGATGGGTTCAGGTAAATCACCGAATGCTTTGAGCAGTTCGGTTGCTTTTGCGACTAACGGTGTAACTACTGGCAGCAATTCAGAACCAACTGCATTGCTCAATTCAGAGACGGCATTTTGGAAATCTTTGAACTTTTGGGCTGGACTATTCTGCAGAATTTCGTCAATTTTGCCTTTATTCAGCTCAAAGCCTTTTGCCAAAGCGTTGATAAGGATGTCGCTGGTAATCTTGCCGTCAGAACCAAGCTTTTTAAGCTCACCAACGGTGACGCCCATTTCTTTTGAGACAAGCTGCAAAATGCCAGGAACTTGCTCTGCAATTGATCTAAACTCATCACCTTGCAGCCTTCCAGAGCCTAGTGCTTGACTGAGCTGCAAGAATGCGCCAGACGCGGCTGCGGCAGAAGTACCGCTAGCAATTGCAGTAGCAGTAAAACCTTTATAAACAGTCTCAATATCACTCAGCTCAATACCTAGTGGTCGAAGTCTTGCGTAAACATCAGCAATACCCTGTGCAGCCTCAGCTTGAGATTGACCAAACTGCTTGGATGATTTTGTGATAAAAGATTGAATTCTTTCAAATTCTCCGTATTCTTGAGAGAGAGTTTTAATTCTTAGTTGCAACTGTTCAAACTGAGCGGCATTACCTAAAACTTGCTTTGCGAGAGCGGCTAGACCGATGCCAGCAATTGCTTGCTTGAGATTATTAAATTGACTTGAGGCTTGTTTAGCTGCATTCCCAGAGGCAGCAAAACGAGTTCTTGAATCTCGCAACCGACCGTTCATGTTGCGAACGGCATTATCAAGTTTATTCGTCGCAGCAGATGCTCGATTAAGCTGCGCTACAGCGCTTTTGGCATCAACCCTAAGTTCAACGTTGGATACTGCCACGGCACGCTCTGCAATACGTTCAGTTTATCGATGACCACGTTTAGCGCGATCCATCGCATCCTTCTCGCGTTCACCCTTCAACTCGTAGTAAGCAGCAAAATGCACAAACTCCGCATCCGTAAGTTCGGTGCGGAGCTTGCTTACTGTCATGCCAAGCTCGCAGGCCAGATGAAACTCAAAAAAGAGCCAACTGTCCTGCTCTAATCGTTTTTTGCTTCCTTCAGGCTTTCTTCACCACCAAGGCCAAACAAAAACAACTCAACCTCATTTAACACTGACTCGGGTAGCTGTCGTTGCAGCTTGGGTGCATCCGCCATGGCAAAAGCTTTTTCACCATCCTTTAGCTCCGCCATTTGACAAAGCATGTAAGTGCTAATGTCTAGAGCTTCTTCGCTTTGCGCCATTGTCTGCGCTTTCTTGCGATCAGCTCGGGTGATCGGCTTAAAATACAGCTCAATTACGACTTCGCCTGCTGCATTCTTAAGCTCAAATTTGCGACGCTGGTTAAGGTCAAATGCCTCAACCAGCAAATCGACTGTGCGAGATTTTGGAGCTGGCATTCAACGATAAAGCATGATGCCCCAAAGTTTAGTCCAGCGTCCTTAATTATTCAAGGTTGCCTGTAATAGTTCCACTAGTAATGAAGTTGCAGCTAACGACCACAAGATCGCCAACGTTGGAGCTGATCTCCATGTCAGTAATGATGCCAGCAAAACTGATCGAATCAGTACCGGAAACGCTACCAGTCGTAAACAGCTCAAAGGTTGCGTCTGCAGGATCTGCCGTGGTCAACACATCCTCAAGAAAACCAGCTTGGCCGGTTGCATCAGGATCGTAAACCAGTTCGACAGTACCGCTGCCGGAAATCATGCTGCCGACAAAACTACGGAAAGTGTCGCCATGCACTGAAGTGTCAAGCGTTTCTTTCGTAGTGGTCAGGCTCCAACTGCGAGTGCCAACGACAGTGGCATTAGTTGTTCCTGCGGCATCAAATTGGACGGAGCCTTGTTCACCTCGAATGGTGGCCATGGTCAGAGTTCCTCGATGAATTCAAAGGTCACACGGACCTGAGTTTGAAAATAACCCTCGGGTACAGGCGTAGCCAATACTGATGGGCCGTTGGCTGCATCGAAGTAAACCTCCGACACGATGACTCTATTGTAAAGGTCTCGCACACGCTTAGCTATCACATAGTTGGCGCCAGGGCCTTCGCCTTGTGGGGTAAAAATGTTCAACAGCAATAAGCCAACGACGCGATTTTGAGAGTCAGTTGTCAAACCTTGGCTCAAGTATTCGTTTTGGCCGAAACTTACTAGACATTGAACCCACGATGCATTGACCGCAGGCTTGTAATCCATATTGTGAAACACAACAGGAATAACAGGTGAACTCGCAAGCTCGTTTGCCAGCCTGCCTTCAATTGTTGATCGAACACTGTTTAGATCTACCGCAGCCATCAGTTCGCACGCTTGATACGTTCATATTCTGCCCGTGCATAGGCTTCAAGCTCTTTAGCAATAAGCTCAGGAAAGCCTGGCCTTGTGCCTTGCCGTGTACGATATTTGCCGCCCCATGATGGAGGCAAGTTTGTGCCGTACATTACAGGCTCAGCATATGGCAGGTTGTTGCTGATTGTGCCTAGCTTAGGCTCGATCTTTGTTTGCCAATTGCCGCGCAGTCTTCCAGTGTCAACAGGCGTTTCTTCTTTTAATCGACCTTCGGCTTCAAGCGTCATCGCCCGCACAAGCTGATCAACTTGATCGCCCATAAACTCAGCAAGCTGATTTAATTTAATAATACGCGCCATGATTAGCCTCTTAAAAACAAGTCGTAAACGATTGCAGTGTTATCCTGTTCAATCGTGCCAACCTCAACAATCTGATACCGCACGCCGCTAATCTCAACTTCATCCTTGGTGTCAGGTGCGCTGCTTAAATCTAACGCAGCTACCGTCAACTTTTTATCGCTTGCTTGAACAAGCTCATTTACTTCAGCGGCTTTTACAGCATCAAGCACGCCTTTAATGCTGCTTGTTGACGTTGTAGAGCTAATCTCACCTGTGGTTGTGTTATAGGATCCGCGTGTGATTAGGCGAAAAGTCACGGTTCCACCAAACTTGCCAATGACCTTCTTTGCAACTTTTTGAAGCGATCCAGCAAGTGCCATCAGATTCGATACGCAATACAAGCTCCATTCTGAAGCTTAGTACTGGTAAAAACGCCGACGAGATGAAAACCCGCTGGAATACTCTCGCCGTTCAGACTGTTGCCGGTGTAGTTCTCTGATACCAGCGCTTCGATCGTCGTGTTCTCGTAAAAGTCGATATGCATAAATCGCCCGGTATGGGCGCTGGTGTCGTTAATGACCTCTGCGCCAATCGTGTAATCGACTTCAGATCTGCCACCGAATCCTTTCGCCATTAAGCCCACACCCTCACAGGATTCTCAGGCCACACCGCATACTGCAGCCATTCGTCAGGCACTTCACCTTGATAGTTGATGTGCCAACCGTCCAGCACTTCAGGTGGGGTGATGACATTACCTTCGTCATCCCATTCTCCATTACGGGTGATGGTGCCAACGATGCCCAAGGCGTGGGTGTGGCTGGCGGTGATGGGGCGCTGGTTGCCGTCCTCGTCGGTGAAAAGCAACCCAGCAGCATCAAGCGCAGCCATGCCCGTCGCTTCATCCGGGAAGCGGAACATCGTCGGGGTAGGGGGTGTAAGGATTTCGTCTTCCATGGCTACTGGGTAATGGTTTGGAGAGTTGAATCGGGCAATCTTGTAGGCCAGTAGGTGAGGCGGCGGACGGTGCCTCCGTAAAAGCCTGTACCCGAGATCGAGCCAATTTCCACTTGGTTAACACTTGGCATCAACACACTTGTATCGCCATCGCTCAAGGTTCCGTTATAGGCGGCATTTGCGTTGTTTAGCTCTTGAGCGACTGCTAGTTTGTTTGGCAGGTTTGTGCCGTTATATACAATACCAAGGATCATATCCGAAGATCCAGCAGTCCTAGAAAACGCAAATCCAGCGGTGCTACTATCCTGTCGAATGTCAAACAGTCTATTGTTTAGCGTTCCATCGCTAATCACTACAATCCTATTGTTCTGCGTGACTGATGTTGGCCTACTTGCTAAAGCAAACACCGTCCCCTCATCCTGGTTATACCAGCTTGAGAAGTTCGTCCCCGTAATACTCGCCACGTCAGCAGAGCGGATAACGCCAAGGGGATTATCAACAGTTTTGATGTAGCTGGTGGGGAAGGCGCCGGCTTCTAACTGGGCGCCCCAGATGTAGATGCCGCTGGTGCCGTCGCCTGTGTATGATGATGCACGACTGGCAAGCGGAGAATCATAGCAGGCAACAAATGCTGCATTTGTCGAAACTGTAGCTGTCGCCGTGTCAACTAAAACACATCTATACCAGCCGTCTTTTGCTGGGATAATAAAACTATCCTCTAATCCGTTGGAAGCGGATACTATGCCAGCAGACAAATCAAAATTAGCATAAGAGGATGGAAAAGCACTGCCGTTTGGAACAATTTGTAGGACACTGCGCTCTGCTGCTTTTGCATAAATACTAAAAGAATATACTTGAGGAGTAAAAGAAACAGGCGTTCCAAGTATGTAATGCCAAGCAGTAGATGCGTTTTCTTTCAATTTGTCGCCGGTTAAACTTCCATCAGGTGCAATAACAGCATTTGACGTGATCGAAGCATTACTGTAGAGCCACGGCCTCGCCTCCCCAGCATCCGCCGTATTCCTGAAGTCTTCACTCCACATCAACAAATTCGTCCTTTCTTCCTCCACCAACAACCCCAAGCTCTCACCTGTCGTTGGGTCGTGATCAAACCGTGGAGCACTGTTGATCGTGCTGGTGGTGGGGATGTATTCGCCAACGGTAGAGGATTGTTCTAGTTGGGCGCCATACCAATCAAATCTTGCCGTGCCTTGTACTCGTTGGTAACTCCCAAGGTTTAGACGTGCTCTAACATCTGTCATTGTTACAGTGCTAGGAATACCAGTCAAAACACACCGATACCAGCCATTTGGATATGGAGTGACTGAAGAATCAATAACAACACCAGTGCCATCTGCATTTATAACACCTGTACCTGTTATTTGCTCTCCAGATACTGTAAACACGGCGTTAATGTAATCCGTCGTTCCGTTTGCATATACAAAAAGGTTCAAGAGATTATTAGGACAGGAAATCGGTTTAAGCCAAATTGAATAAGAAACTGTTGCACCAGTTGTTAATGATGCAAGGTTGGTTTTTTGTAGAAACGTACCAGAAACAGTATTATCCGCATCAGTTGCCCTGATCGCTGTTGTTCCTCCTGCTGGATCGGCTTGACCACTGGTAAGATCAAGCTGAACGCCAACATTGTTCCAGGTTTCTCCGTCAACTGCGCTGTTAGACCACTGCCATAAATTCGTCGTTGCCGTCTTGATCAGCCTATCGCTGCCCACATACGTCCCACTACTGGCGCGGGTGAAGTCAACAAGGTTCGACCCAGTAGTGCCATCGATTAATGACTTCTGATCGGCGAACGGCAGGTCAAGACTGGGGCGCACACCAGCCAAGTCCCACAGTTGACTTCCAAGACCGCGATACTGATGGATAGCGGTCGCCTTCGTGCCGCTCAATCTCATCAGATCAGCTCCGTTACTTCTAGGTTACCATCGGTGCTGCCATTGCGCAGAACGGCAATATTTGGAGTCACGGGAACCGCTAAATCAAGCCGCTCACCATTGGCAATGAAATGAGTCGTTGTTGTTGCGGTTTGACTGGCGCTGCCGATTGCGTAACGAATGTCGGCACCTACAGCCCTCATGCTGATGCGGCGGCAAGTGCTCGTTAAAGCTGTATTTGCGCTGGTGCTACCAGCAGCGAGCTGACGCGCAGTACCAGGAACGCTTAAGGGCTCTACAGCTTCGACGTAAGTGCCATCCGGGCGGCGCAGGGCTGTGATGTCGTCTGAGTTAGGGCCAAAAGCCATGATCAACTCCGTTTGATAGCAATGTTGCCTGGTCCACTGATTCTAATGCCAATCAAGTAACGCTCAACCATTGGCGGGATGCGATCTGCGCCAGTCGCACCATATAAATTGGGAGTTACGTCTAAGCTTCCGATTTTGACATTCTTGTAATCCTCTAAACCTGAAAGCCCTAAACCATCTGTATTGTTGTGCAGATATACAGCAAGCTCTACTTGCGCACGCTTAACCTGTTCCGGGATTTCAGTGTCAGTAAAATAATCCGTAGTAATCCTAAAAGGAAAACCAACGGCATAAGTGTTGATGTAGGTGTCAGGTTTTCTGACACCTGTGCGAGGCCATTGCAAAGCTTGCGTATCTGTCGCCCTAGCGCCTAAGAATCGTTCACGATCAAGACGCTGTGTAGCACTAGCAAGAGCGCGGCGCCGACTATCATCGTTACCACTATTCCAATGCTGCACATCAGCGTTACTAACCATTTGAGCAATGTAATCATCTGCTTCTGCTTCTGTTACATAGCTATTGGCATTGGCTGCTCCTGGTGTCGCGATGATTTCGAACGCCATCAACCTGCTCCAACTTGGGCTTTACTGTCCGACGCCTACGTTGTTTCGGCTTCGGTTCTTCACTAAGTTTAGGCTCAGCAATAGGAAGAGAGGCCGCCTCGCTAGAGACAGCCTCACGTTCACGCATCCGCCGGAAAGCGAATAGCCCCATAATCAGGAGCTAGCGCCTTTCAGCGCCACGTAGTTCAGCACAAGTGCTTCACCTGCAGTGGTACCAACGTTCGACAGAGTAACGTCGAAAGAACCAGCAGCAACAGCGCTGACGCTGGCAATATAGGTTCCGGTGGTAGCACCAGAAGCTACGTTGACAATCACAACATCAGTGGCAGCAATTTCGCTGTTAGTGACGGTGAAGGAAACTTCAGCGCCACCAGCCAAAGAAGCGTTGTGAGTGGTGATTTGACCGGATGGCTTGTTAAGAGTCACGCCGGTCGCTTTGCTGGTGAGCTGAGTAACAGTGCCACCAGAAGTCGGGCCAATGAGTTTGCCCGCAGTTGCTTCAAAAACAGACATCGTTAGTTACCTCCTCAATCCATGTTGGAGACGTTGGTGGCACGCACAATGCCGATGTTCTTCAGCTCAT
>Ga0129324_10001045_pt1 | contig 18598 bp, 15 predicted proteins | sample CPBDNA_7_FD_96879 | JGI IMG/M metagenome (GOLD analysis project Ga0129324, IMG submission 96879) | Freshwater to marine salinity gradient microbial communities from Chesapeake Bay, USA - CPBay_Spr_15_0.2_DNA | ecosystem: Environmental > Aquatic > Marine > Coastal | place: USA: Chesapeake Bay... | reverse complement strand
TTTCACTAAAATAATAAGTATGTGTAACTATAAAATAAACACCTGCTTGATTAACTAAACTGAGTTAAACCGGAATAAAAATATGTTACTCCACTTAACACTTGAAATTATCTTTAGAATAACCAATGACAGCACAAGCAATTCTTTTGCCGGCATTACCTGTTTTTAAGCTCTCGGCATTTCCCCCAAGTCCACAATCATCCTGGTCTTCGTGAATTATTAGCCCCCTTCCAATTATATTTGATTTGTGTCCTCTCAGTTTTATGACATTGTCGTAAAAATAATATTTTGCTTCCCCTTTTGAATTTGTTTCAATATTACCTAAATCTCCGACGTGCCTGTTTTTCATATCCGGACAGCCATGCGTCTTACCATATGGATTAAAATGAGAACACATACTTGTACATTTATCGGTCAAATCCCCTGCTTCGTGGACATGAAACCCATGAAGACTATTTGACTTAAGACCACTTATATGTAACTGAATTTTAATTGCGTCCTCGTTTACATCCTCAATAAATTTAACATAGCCGTTTATCTCACCTGAAAATACAGCAATAGCAGAGATTGGTTTATTATTCATGATATAGTATAAATGATATAAATAATATACTATAACGACTAAAATGAATACAAAATAATATATTTTTCTCATATATTATTTGATTTTATTGTTTTATGTTATAAAGAAATCTGATAGTTATTCTAGTGGGTAAACAGTATATGAATATGAATAAATATTCTATTCTAAATAGTTATAGTGCCTTGCTCCTGTCCATCCTTTAAGAAATCCATTTTAATCTGGTAAGGAAATTCAAAACTACTACCACCATAACCCTCTCGATAAATATTATATGCTTCTTGTGGGTTCAGCGAATTGGCATAATAATGAACGTTCGACGTATACCCTGAAAAGCCACCTTGTGGGGTAACATATACAGGTGCGTCATTTGCTATTTTTGCGACTCCTGGCAATACGCAGGTTCTTACCAGTTTTCCATCAATATAAATATCCATCGTTCTTCCATATAAGCTGACGATCGCATTAACCCATTTTTGAACAGGGACATTGTCTACATTACATGTATGTGTCGAGGCAGTGCTTGATTGAGAAGAAGGATATACCGTAGTTTCTATTTTTAAATTGTTTTCAATTGCTCCTAAAACAATAGACGGGCTGGGATTTAACTCTTTGTCTAATCTTCCTAAAATAATCTTGGGTTCGCCATAACGATAACTCCAATCATCTATATAAAACCAAACTGAATACGCATAATTAGATGCGTTACTTTGCGCCAAATCACTGGCCTGTATTTTAGTGACCTTTTTAGCATCAGTCATGCCCGTTAATTTTGTTTTTTGTCCAAAAAACCATCTAATTAGAACTATCAACAATATAACTAATACAACCGCGATTATAATTTTTGTAACCGACACAGCCATAATATATATATATATACTGATAGAATTTTTCTAAATTACAGGAGGATTAAATTCTTTAACAGAATTATAGGCCCAATTTATTTTTCCTCTGGATATATGTTCATTATAATAATTTATATTACATATTCCACCGTGTATACCGTTTGTAGTTCCAGAAGTAATAACTGTATTATCATTATATGGAATAATGCCAGGAGTAGATGAAATTAATTCATTGTTTATAAAAATATCTAGTGTGGCACCATCATAATTTACAACGATATTATTCCACCGCTGCATTTTAAAATTGCTCGTTTCATAAAGTATCTTTTCATTTCTGCCTTGGGTTTCCATAATAATTCGTAATTTGTTTTTTGCCACATTGAATAGTATGTTCGGTTTATTTCCAATATTTAACAATGACGTGTATTTATCATAGCTAGAATTCGTCTCGGGTGGAAATGAATCGATGTATATCCATCCAGATATAGCATATTTATATTGAAATTTATCATTGACAAAGTTAATTTTCCGAAATGTTGCTAAATTGGTTTCTTTGTTCAAAGTAGATGGTTCTTTTAATAGTTGCGTCGAGTTGTGAGTTAAAATCTGTTTTGTTAGCCATGGATACAATAAATAAATTCCTATTAATATGACTTCCGCGACAAATACAATAATGATCGGTTTGGTAGTAATTTGATATTGTTGTTTAATATAATCAACTAAATCTAATAACAAACACGGAATAAAAGTAAACAATTTTACAAAAAGTTTAAACCAACTAGGTTTATGGTCGGTTGGTTCTCCTCCATGAATACCAAAATATTTTACAGCCAAGGTGATTAAACCAATTATTATTAAAGCATTAAGTCCAAATAAAAAATACGCGCTAAAATTAGTGTAGTATGATGATAGAGTAAATAATAAATAAACGGTTCCTATTATTAAGGCAATGGCTACAAATGAGGTCAGTACTTTACCTAGATAACTAAGGGCGCTGGCTTGTTCTATATTGCCAACTGATTGTTTCTTTTGTTGATAAAAGAAGAAGAATATAAGAATTAGAAAACCTCCTAATAAACTTAAAAATATACTAACACCTCCGTTTTTCTCACTGATGATATCATATGGGTTGGTTGTAAAAACGACGATAATAGTAATGATATATACTAAAAGACCTAATAAAAACCCAATCTCCAGTTTATGACTACCAATATAAAATCCTGTATAAGCCAGAGCATATTGGAGACCATTTATTAACTTACTTATTAAACCCGCATCAGACGAATTATATACAGGTGGTTCCTTTTTTTCGGTTATCGGGTTACTCTCTATAGTATTTCCTCCCTTTAATATTTGTGGTTTAGATTGATATTTATTATTCCCCATTAATAACTCGTTAGAAATAAATTAAAGGTTTTCCATTGCTGTTTTTCTTCCATGACAATCTCGACATAAAGCTACTAAATTATCAACATGATTAGAACCACCATTATCTAGACGAATTTTATGATCTACTTCAAACCATGCTGGCAATTGGTTTTGACAATGTCCACACTTCCAACTTTGCTGCGAAGCGACAAATTTCTTTTTTGTTTCACTAACACATCTTTTTGTGCCTGTTTTACCAGATTCCATCATGCGGTTAATTTGATATTGTTGCGGTTGCTGGGTTTGCTGTTCGAACCCACCCATAAACGGGGTTTGATTCGTAAAATCGGTAAAAGGTGTAAATACGTCCAACGTAGATTTCGCACTTGGCATAAATTTTACGATATTGGATAATTCCTGGACTAATGACCTTGACTGATTTGGATTTTTCTTCAGAAACAAATAAATACTTAATCCAGCAAAGGCAAATCCAGCCATTTTAAAGTATTTTTGCCATGATTGTAATATTTTGATATAATTTCCATCGTAATAGGTATTTGCTATAAAAAAACCAGATACTGCTAAAATTAATAATTCTAATTTCATATAATATTTATAAAGGTTATTTTTTTTGTAAATATTATGTTATGTGTACCTATATTTTGATTAGACTTAGTATTCTGGTTATAATATTGTTGACTATTCGAATTAAAATTTAGATACTGTGGATGGGATAGCGATAGGAGATATTGTAATATCTTTGCCAATTGAACGACTTCGCTTTATAGAACGTATAGAATTTGTATTAGTTTCGTGTTTAATAAATTCTTGTAATTCTTTGACATTGTTGATGAGTGATTTTGTATTTATTTTCTCTCCCCCGTTTGAATATATATGGTCTACTAGCAGTGATCGAATGCGGTTCAAGTAACCTTTCTTTGTATCTTCTTCTAACTCTATATTTTCTATTTTTACCTCGAAAAAGTTATAATAGACTGTCATTAAACCAAATATATCGCTATTATACAGATAACATTCCATAAAATATAGTTCCATCTCAAATTCCATATCTTTGTTCGTATATTTGAGTAGGATATCCGTTATATAGTTAGATAAGTAGTGCATATAATATCCGTATTCGATAATGTCGTTTCTCTTGTCTTCGGGTAAGAAAGTTTCTTTACTGATACCTGGAGAGAAAATCATTTTAAACACGAGAATATTATCATCGTAATCTCCGTAATACCCATAATATCCATTATCTTTGGCCAATTTAATTAGGTATTCGTTTATTACATAGTTACGAACATTCATTCTATTAAATACTATACTTCCGTCTTTGACACGTTGTAAAAATATATCGTATCTTGATTTAAATGCGTCTGATAGTAACATAGAAGAAAAGGGTGTGTTAAATTGGGAAGGTCTATTCATAATTTCGTCCGGAATCTTATTATCCTTTACTACCCCTGATAAGCCCCAATCTATAATACGTGCGTCTAAATTATGGTCAATCATGATATTTCTGTCTTTTAAATCATTGTGGATTACACCTAATTTGTTCATAGGACGAACGCCATACTGGATTAATTTTATTACCATTTCATTCAATAATACTATTTTCTTTTTTGTTATTTTGCCGTCATGTACTAGCCAGTCCTTCAAATCAACACCCGCGTCTGGCATATTTAGTATGGTGAGTTTATCCAACATATTATTCACGTTTTTTTCATTTATCTTATATCTGGTTAATGCGTAACATTTCTTATCAAAATTAATCATATCTTGTTGTGTTAACTTATCGGGTTTACACATGTCAACATCTAATAAGTAATATTTACGATAGTTTTTTACATGTTGTAATTTCTCTCTAATTCTATTTATTTCCATGATCTCTTGTTTTCCGTTTTTCTCAAATGACATTTTACTAACACCGTCATTGCGGGAATTAGTTCCTTTGCATTTTAATGCTGGTTTAAAAATACATCCAAATCCACCAGACGCCAATGCTTCCCCTCCACTACGACTTCTACCCCTGGTTTTATTTTTACGGGTAAATGTTATTCGTTTACGAGATTCTACATGCCCTTTATCATATAACGGTATTTTTGGTATTTTTGGTATTTTTTTATTCCGCCTTGTTTTAATTATATTACGCATGTTATATTTACGATAGATTTATTTTTTGTATAAATAATATCCGCCAATTAATAATCCTATAATAATTCCGCCAAATATTATTTTTTTACGATATTTAACTTGCTCACGCAGAATAATCTCTTTTGGCTTGTACATTTCGTAATAGGCATCTAATGCCTCTGTTAGTGTCATTTCATCTTTGCCTAATTGTATGTTAACCTTGTTATGAATAAAATTAACCCATTTCAAAAATGAATCCTTTCCTTCTAAATATGGCGAAACCGGATATTTGTCGATCAAGCTACTAAATTTATTTCCTATTTGTGGATGAGGAATAAAAAGGGGAAGATTCGTGATAAAATCATAATATTTCTTCTGTGTAGTTTCATTCGCTTTTAGTGGATAAGAAACAGCCATGGTCATTAAAATAAACCAAAAATGAGGACCCCATACAGTTGGTTCAAACGATTTTTCTGTCATTACTTAGAAACAATATAAAAAGATATGCAAATAAACATATAGCGTAAATGAATAATAAATCATTTAATTTTTGTAATAACTGCGGAAAAAATGGACACGGGTTTCACGATTGTAAACACCCAATTACGAGTATAGGAATTATTATATTTAGGATGTACGAGAATAAACTTCAGTATTTAATGATTAAACGAAAGCATAGTCTAGGATTTGTCGAATTTATGAGAGGGAAATATCCAATTCAAAATTACGAATACATAAAAAATGTATTTAGCGAAATGTCTGTTTACGAAAGAGAGTTAATACAAAAATCCACATTTGAAGAGTTATGGAGATATTTATGGGGACCGCAGATGGGAGCTCAATATAGGTGTGAAGAGAGATTATCCAAAGACAAATTTGAAACCTTAAAAATTGGAATAGAGAATAAAACAAAATATAATTTAGAAACAATAATCAATGAAACTAAAAGCGATTGGGTAGATACAGAGTGGGGTTTTCCAAAAGGAAGACGTAATTATCAAGAAAAGGATTTAAGTTGTGCTTTGCGTGAATTTGAAGAAGAGACTGGATTTTTGAGAGCAAATGTTCACTTAATTCAAAATATTATTCCATACGAAGAAATATTCACCGGGTCAAATATGAAATCATACAAACATAAATATTTCATAGGTCATATTAATCCTAATATATTGCCTACCAATCATTTTCAAGAAACAGAAGTAAGTGATATAAAGTGGTTGAGTTACGAGGAATGTTTACAATACATAAGACCATATAATTTAGAAAAATGTAACATACTAACAAAGTTAAATCATGTATTAACAGAGTATCGTTTGTATTAACAGAGTATCGTTTGTATTAACAGACTACAGACTATGTAATGTAATATGATGATGCCAAATATATTTATTACAAATACCCGACATCATTATATAAATTAGATAATAAAATACTTATAGATTATATTAGTAATATATAAGTATTATGGATAAGCCACAAAAAAAGAAACCTGTTAAATTGGTATTAAAAAAGAATATTCCACCTCTGACTGAAGAAAATATGGAAGCAGTTTTTAGTGAAAATTTTGAAAAAATAGATTTAGATGATAAAGATTACAACACCTATTTAAATAATAAAGAAATATTAAATAGGTCATATATTACAAGTCATAGTACAGATTATTCTAATTTGTATCCATCCTTAGATGATCCGGATTTCAATATAAAAATCGCAGAAAAAAAAGAGTTCAACGATACCAAATATGATGGAACAATATATGACATTGAAGAACAGGCAAAAAAGTTATGCGAAGCTGATTTTGAACTAGTTCCACATCAGTTATTTGTTCGTAATTTTTTGAGTTTTCAAACGCCGTATAACAGTTTATTATTATATCATGGATTAGGGACAGGTAAAACGTGTAGCGCAATTACAGTCGCAGAAGAAATGCGTTCTTATTTAAAGCAACTAGGTATAACACAACGTATTATGGTTGTTGCGTCACCAAACGTTCAAGAGAACTTCAAATTACAATTATTTGACGAACGAAAACTAAAATTGGTAGACGGACTATGGAATTTAAAAGCATGTACTGGTAACAAGTATTTAAAAGAGATTAACCCAATGAATATGAAAGGATTGTCTAAAGAAAAGGTTATGAAACAGATAAGCAATATTATTCAAAACGCGTATCTATTTTTAGGGTATATCGAATTTGCTAATTACATCATAAAAAAGTCCGCAGTAGATGAAGAAGACCCAAAAAAACAGAAGAGTATGATGATTCAAAAGTTAAAAAAACATTTTAACAATAGACTGATAATTATAGACGAGGTACATAACATTAGAATAAGTGACGAGAAACAAGATAAGCGTGTTGCGCAAGAATTATTTAAATTGGTTAAATATGTTGATAACTTGAGATTACTACTTTTATCGGCTACACCAATGTATAATAGTTACAAGGAGATAGTTTGGTTATTAAATATAATGAACTTAAATGATCGTCGTTCGACCATCGAAGTAAATGATATTTTTGACAAAAACGGCAATTTATTAATTAAAGAAGACGGAACAAATATTGGTGAAGAGACATTGAGGCGTAAAGCAACTGGATATGTATCATTTGTGCGTGGAGAAAATCCATATACGTTTCCGTATCGTATTTTTCCATCCTTGTTTTCAATAAAAAATACATTTAAAGAATTGTCTTATCCAAGAAAACAATTAAATGGGAAACCAATATTTCAAGCATTGGAACATTTAGATGTATATGTAAATACATGTGGGTCATACCAGGAGAAAGGTTACAATTACATCATTTCGCAGATTAAAGACAAGGCTGGAAAAACCAAAGATGGGTTACCTACTTTTGAAAACATGGATTCGTTTGGCTATACTGTTTTACAGAAACCACTCCAGGCATTAAACATGATTTATCCGAATAAAATGCTAGAAATCGAAAACCCAGTAATTGATGCGAAAATGTTATTAGGTAGTGAAGGATTAAAAAGAACAATGAAATATACGGAAACCTCCAATCCGCCTACACGAAAGAATTTTGAGTATAAGAACAAGGAGTTTGGAGATTTCTTTGCGCCAGATAAAATAGGAATGTATAGTTCAAAAATTAAAAGTATCACAAATAATATTCTCAATTCAAATGGGATTGTTTTAATTTATAGTCAGTTTATTGATGGTGGTGTTATTCCAATGGCTTTGGCATTAGAATCAATGGGATTTACCAGGTTTGGTACAAAGGCATCTAATCTATTTAAAACACCTCCTCATAAACAGATTGATGTGAAAACATTTTTAACACGGGATGAAATTGAGAATCCAAACAATTTTACACCAGCCACTTATACAATGATTACTGGTGAAAAGGCACTGTCACCAGATAAGGTGTTTGATTTGAAAAATTTAACAGACGACGATAATAAAAATGGGGAGAAAATAAAGGTTGTAATAATTTCTATGACTGGTTCAGAAGGGATAGACTTTAAAAACTTGCGTCAAGTTCATATATTAGAACCGTGGTATAATCTGAGTCTAATCGAACAAATCATAGGAAGAGCTGTAAGAACGTGTAGTCATAAACAACTATCATTTAAAGAGAGAAACGTAGAAATATTTTTATATGGCACGCTTATGGCAGATACAGAGGAAGAAGCCGCCGATTTATATATTTACCGATTAGCAGAATTTAAAGCAGTTCAAATAGGACGCGTTAGTAGAATACTAAAAGAAACATCTGTTGATTGTATATTAAATATTGATCAAACAAATTTTACAGAGGAGAACATGAATACAATTGTGAAACAACAATTATCAAATAAGATGATGATAGATTTCCCCATAGGTGATAAGGCAAAGACAGTATCATGCGACTATATGGATACTTGTAATTTTAAATGTAAACCATTCAAGAAAATAACAGACGAAAATATAAAACTTGGATCATATGACGAAACATTTATCATTATTAATACAGATAAGATTATTCAGCGTATTCGCGATTTATTTAAAGAGAAGTTTTTCTATAAAAAAGATAGATTAATTAGTGAAATAAACGTTGTTAAAAATTACCCATTGATTCAAATAAACGCAGCATTGACCGTTTTAATAAATGATCAAAATGAATATCTCATAGACAAATATGATCGTCTAGGACATTTAGTAAATATTGAAGATTATTACTTATTTCAACCGATAGAATTAAACAACGAGAATATCAGTCTATTTGATAGAATGAACCCGATAGATTACAAACATAAAGAGATTAATGTTCGCATTAATACAGTAGACCCGACGATTGTAAAGATAAAACCGACGACGAATATAAGTAGTAGTTCTAGCACGACCACCACCACTAGCCAAAATCAACCGGTTACCACGGACATTGAACATCCGGGTAAAAAAATAACAGATGTTATAAAACAAAAGTATAATACAGCAAATAGTTCATCAACCAAGGTAACGAGAGGCGAAGATGACTGGTATGTATATACCGGGGTTTTAAAGAATGACAATTATTTTTTAAAAAATATAGGTATAAACGACGAAGAATACAAACAGTTTATTATGTCACATATATTAGACTATTTGGTATTCGAAGAGACAGAAAAAGTATTAAATTATATATATTTTAAGAAAGAAGAACTAACTGATGACATAGAGAAAATGATTAAATCGTATTACGACGATAAAATGTTAGAAAATAAGGGGGTAATAGGAATTATTCTAGCAAAAAACGAGAAGCCATTTTTATTAATAAAAGACAGTACCGTTAGTCGTTGGAAAGACGGGCAACAAGAGGATTATACTGATTTAATACCCGCACTGAAAACATTAACAATACCAACAAGTAGTTATAATACATATGTAGGGCTTGTTGGTATGTTTAAAAAGGAATACAATATATTCAAGGTCAAGAATATGGAAGATAAGCGCAGTAAAGGAGCGAGATGTGACCAAGCAGGCAAATCAGAAACAATTAATCTTTTAAACACAATTATAGGCGAACCTAAGTATACGAGTGAGAATACAAAGAAGAGAAACAAGATAGAATTTTGTATAATTCAAGAAATGTATATGCGTTATTTTGATAAAATAAATAAAAACGATAAAAGATGGTTTTTAACACCGAGCGAGGCTATTATAAATAAGATATGAATAACTCCATATGAAACCATACAAATACAAACAATTAGCCTACGGTAGTAAGCAATAATATAATTAAAAATTGAACAGAATTAAAGAATAAACTATAATGTTATATTAGTAATGGATCTTTACAAGGCCAAGAAGGATTTTCGTAAAAACAAGGATGTTGGAGTATATATGAACTCGTTACTTTCGCGTAAAATTCAAGTGTCATTCAATAAGATAGGCAAGAATATTAAGGAAGTACTTGAAAAATCGTTACAACGAGAGATAGAAGGAAAATGTACTGTAGAAGGATACGTAAAAACAAATTCAACTAAACTACTAACATATTCAAGCGGAGTTCTGTTCGAAAATAAAGTAGAATTTGACGTAGTATTTGAATGTTTAGTATGTTGTCCAGTAGAAGGAATGAATATTAAATGTAAGATTAAGAATAAAACACAGGCCGGTATTCGCGCTATGATTGATGAAGAGAATTCTCCAGTAGTTGTATATGTCACTAGAGACCATCATTACAATAATAAATATTTTAATTCAGTAAAAGAAAACGATGAAATAACTGTTCGCGTTATTGGTCAGCGTTACGAATTAAATGACCAACAAGTGAGTGTAATTGGCGAAATAATAGAACCAAGACAAGACAAACCAAATATTGACAAACAAAGGAAGAAGACAAAATTAGTTATAGAAGAAAACATTTAAAAACAAATCAGGTCATCATGTATATAATACTATAATAATGACTGAATTGAATAGATTAAAAGAACGAATCGAAAAAATGAATAAATTTCATCAAATTGAAATATTAAAGATATTACAAGGAGACGACAAATGTACCATAAATGAAAATAATAACGGCATTTTTATTAATTTAACAAGTTTACAAAATAAAGTAATATTTGAGCTAGAAAAATATTTGGAATATGTCGAAAAACAGGAGGTACACTTAGGAGAGATTGAAAAGCAAAAGAATACGTTGTCTAATACCTATTTTAAAGATAATAAAGACAACGTGTCTATTACATTAAATGCTGAGTTCTAATTTTTCTATACTGGACGGTCTAACTAAACATATGTTCACACTAAAAAATATTTCGAACATTGACGTTATAATAAACGATAAGGATGAAAAGCCGAATAAGACAACGGTTGTGTCGAAAAAAAATATTGCGAATATAACCGATATTTTTTTCCCAAAACAAAGAGACCAATTATTCTGGTGTTTTTATATTGCCTTGAATGATTTATCATCTTATGATATGGTTTCAAATTATTTTACAACCGAAAAAGAAATAAAATATGGTTGGATTGAAGAATTTCGCGGAAAAAAAGAATTGTTTAAACCTATTAAAGTAAGTAGAAATATAGTCGAAGACGAATTAGCAAATGCTCGCACTGTTACAATGTCGTCTGTAAAGGCACTATGTCATTTAAAAGATAAGAACATATTTTATGTAGACGATAAAAAATATTATGAAATAATTACAAATGACGAGAATCCAGTATATATTATTGAAAAAATAGACGGAAAATATGGCCTGAAGCAGAACGTGTTGAAAGAAAAGCTGGATTATTATAGAGAACACTATTGGAAATTAGAGAATTTAGATAAACCATTGAAAGCAGTTTCTAGTTACAAGGTAAATGAACTCAAAGACATATGTAAAAGACTACATATTGATAGTCTAAATTTAACAAAGCCTCAATTGTATGAGAAGATATTAGCTAAATTGTGAATTCGTTACAATTGTGTCATTTACTTGTGTAATGGACTACTTGTGTACTAATCTAAGTGTTTACCATTTTACATAGGTACTCTTATTTTATTTATTCGTTTATTTTACAAATGTAGAAAGTGGAAGAATATAATTAAAAATTGAAAACAAATATAAAATAATATGTTCAAGTATATATACATATGCCGGAATTAACTTCCCAACAGCAATTTGATAATATTGTAAATAAATATTTAGAAAATGTAGCTAGAGTTAGTGATGGTAATCCCGAGTTTGAAATTCGTTTTGGAACAAAGGGTATTAAAGCTATTTCGAAAATAGATTTTGATAACGTTATTCAAAAACTAAAATCTTCTGAGTTTGAATTATTAAACGCAAATGCTTATACATTAAAAATGCAAGGAGAATATTTGGATAAGAAGAGTGGACAAACCAGACAATCAAATGTTCGTGTTGAAATAAACGGTATTCAACAAATCCAACAATATTGTAAAACAAACTCTCTTAGAAATATACAATCTGAATATATACAAAAGTCCAGTGCTATTGTAGATGGGGTTCCAATGCGTCCCGTCAATATAGATGATTTTAATTTACGTGCTTCTTTTCAAGTTGAAAAAAAAATACAATCATATAGTTCGTTTGCTGAAAATATTATTTCATCCTGGCCTGATAGCAAAAAGACGTTTCGCTATATTAACAGAACCTCGTTTGTTCACAAAGATTTACCAATTCGTGTAGATTTAAGTATTGTAAAGAGTAGTTCCATGGAAGAAGTTGAATTTAAAGGCAATAAACGATATCAGCCGAAACCCGAATATACAATTCAATCTTCAAATGTCTTTGAGAATATAGAAAAATATGAAATAGAATTGGAAGTTTTAAATAAGAAGGTAGGAGCCGGTACAGAATACCCGAACAGTAAAGTTCTCTCAAAAGCTCTAAGAAAATCAATCATATATGTGTTATCTGGACTACAAAATACAAATTATCCAATTCCATATAGTGAAATAAGGACGGTGGGTGACCAGTATTTAAAACTCGTATATGGTAAAGAATATAATGAGCGAATGAAAATGAGACCCAAAATGTTTTTAGGCCCGTCGTCTTCTACATTACAAATGGCAAATATAACGCCTATTAATGAAGATACGGTTATACCAAATATTCGCAACGATTATACTGTTACTGAAAAAGCGGATGGTATGAGGAAATTACTGTATATTAATAAAACCGGCAAAATATATTTAATTGATACAAATATGAATGTTCAATATACGGGTGCCATGACAAAAAACGTGGATTTATTTGAAACTATTTTAGATGGCGAGCACATATTACATAATAAAAAAGGAGATTTCATTAATTTATATGCGGCATTTGATGTTTATATTGTTAATAAAAAGGACGTAAGAGCGAATTCATTTATCCCCCCATCAAATGACGAGAATAAAACCATTGTTTTAACAAAGTATCGGTTGCCTGTATTAATTAATATTATTAAAAATCTAGGGTCGGTTTCATCTGTACTAGATAAATCATCGCCAATTCGCATTGAACATAAGAATTTCAAAACAGAGAGTAAAGAGGTTAGTATATTTCAATGCTGTAATACAATTATTGACCAACAAAAGCAGGGTCTATATGAATATGAAGTGGATGGTTTAATATTTACACCTGCTTATTTCGGGGTTGCTTCGGACAAAGCTGGTCAAGCAGGACCACTTAATAAACCTAGTTGGGAACATTCTTTCAAGTGGAAACCACCCGAATTTAATACGATTGATTTCTTGGTTTCAACAAAAAAAAATGTAAATGGTAGCGAGGACTTTGTCGGAAACATTTTCCAAGAAGGAAATAATACTAGTGCGTATGAGCAATTATCTCAGTATAAAACATTAATTTTACGAGTAGGATTTGACGAAAAAAAACACGGTTATATTAATCCATGTGCGGATGTTATGAATGATAACATACCCAAAGTTAAAAATAATGAGGCAGAAAGAGAAGAAACATATAAACCAATGCCATTTTATCCAACCAATCCATTTGATGCGGATGCCAATATATGTAATATCATGTTAAAACCAGATGAGAGTGGTAATAAACAATTAACTACTGAAGAAAATGAAGTGTTTTCAGATGGAATGATAGTGGAATTTAGATATGATTTCACCCGTGAAAATAAATGGAGATGGGTACCATTGCGTGTTCGTTATGATAAAACAGAAGAATATAAGAAAGGGTTTCCTCAATATGGTAATGCTTACCATGTCGCCAACAATAATTGGCACTCTATTCATAATCCAATTACCGAGCAAATGATTAGAACAGGTGAAAATATTCCAGAGGAATTGGGAGACGATGATGTATATTATAACCGTGTATCTGGTAAATCTTCTACCCGAGGATTGAGAGATTTTCATAATTTATTCGTGAAAAAAATGTTAATTACGAGTATATCTAAGAAAGGAGATACGCTCATTGATTATGCTGTAGGCAAAGGAGGAGATTTCCCCAAGTGGATATTGGCCAAACTATCCTTTGTATTTGGTATAGATATTTCAAAAGATAATATCGAAAATCGTGTAGATGGTGCTTGTGCTAGATATTTAAACTATCGAAAAGATTACAAGGTTATGCCGAATGCGTTATTCGTTCATGGTAATTCGTCTTTTAATATTAAAGAAGGGGATGCGTTGTATAGCGAAAAGGCGAAACAAGTTACTAACGCAGTATTTGGCGAAGGACCAAAAGACAAGGATAAATTGGGTCTAGGTGTATATAAACAATACGGGAAGGCAAGCGATGGATTTAATATTAGTTCTTGCCAGTTTGCAATTCACTATTTCTTTGAAGATAAAAAGACGGTTAACCATTTCTTGCGAAATGTAAGCGAGTGTACCAAATTGAACGGGTATTTCGTAGGCAGTTGTTATGATGGAACTGCTATATTTGATTTATTGCGTGGAAAACCGGCTGGTGAAAGTGTATCTATTTTGGAAGATGATAAGAAAATATGGCAAATCACCAAAGGCTACGAAAAGGATACATTTGAAAACGACGAAACTTCGCTAGGTTATCCAATTGACGTATTTCAAGAAACAATTAATAAACAATTCCGCGAATATTTGGTTAATTTTGAATATTTAGACAGATTGATGGAGAATTATGGATTCGTTCAATTAAATCGTGAGGAATGTAGTGAAATCGGTATTCCAAGTAGCGTGGGTTCATTTCAACAATTATACGGATTAATGGAAAGCGAGATTAACAAGTTTCCCCGAAAGATAAATGATTATGGACAGGCGTTCAAAATGACACCAAAAGAAAAACAAATTTCCTTCTATAATAATTATTTCATTTACAAAAAAATACGAAATGTAGATACCAGAGCAGTATATAATACCATGGTTGGTAGTTCTAAGTTTCAAGAGCAACTGAATAAAACAGAAGAAGATGTTTTGGACACGGTCGTTGAATCCGAAGAAAAGAAAATAGTAAAGGCTCCTAAAAAGTTGACGCGTAAGCTTAAGTTGGTTCCATCTAGTAAAGATAGCGTACCTAGCAAGTAATAGGCGTAATAATATAGGTTGACTTACTTGTTGGCATAGTTGTTGAGTGGTTCGCTATAACTGAATAATAACGGGATATAGTCAGTGTTAGTTTTACACTAAAAACAACATAAATATATATGTAGTATTATTACTATCACAATATGAGTTATTTTTTATTACCCGAGATTCATACTAATATAGATAAAATCCATTTACAGTCAAACGAAGAATACAAATTATATGTTAGTTTAACATTAAACCATTATTTAAATAATGTAAAAAAACAAATAGATGAAAATTACGAAAAGTGGGATTTCGCAAAACGATATACAAATCCATATGAATTTATTCACACAGTTGTTCCAAAGACAAAATATTCTGTCAGTAAAATGAAACCATTATCCAGATCTTTTTATAAGATGATAGAGATGGTAAATATGTTTCAATTATTCGATGATTTCAAAGAACAACCAATACAAACATTTCATTTGGCCGAAGGTCCGGGTGGTTTCATTGAAGCAACTGATTATTTGAGAAACAACAAGAATGATGCTTATTATGGCATGACATTAATTGACGAAGAACCGAGCATTCCAGGATGGAAAAAATCAAACCATTTTTTAGAAACACATACAAATGTTAAAATTGAACGAGGTTCTACAGGCACTGGCGACTTGTTAGAAGTGGACAATTTGGTATATTGTAGAAATAAATACAAAAATCAGTGTGATATTGTTACTGGAGATGGTGGGTTTGATTTTTCAATTGATTTTAACCAACAAGAGATATTGGCGACAAATCTGTTGTTGGCACAAGTTAGTTTTGCTATTTCAATACAAAAAATAGGCGGACATTTCATTTTAAAGATATTTGATATATTTACGAAAACAACATGCGATATTATGTATTTACTGTCCTCGTTATATAAACAAGTGTATATAGTAAAACCAAACACAAGTAGATTGGCTAACTCTGAAAAATATATAGTATGTAAGGGATTTAGACGTCATCCGGATAAACTGATAGAGAATATAATTGCCAATTATAATAAACTAAAACAAACAAACTATATATCGAGTATTTTAAATTTTAACATTGACTATTTTTTTACGAATAAAATTGAGGAGTATAATGCCATTTTTGGTCAGCAACAAATTGAAAATATAAATAACACGCTGACTTTTATTTCGTGTAAAAATAACGGGGAAAAACTGGAATCATTAAAAAGAAATAATGTTCAAAAGTGTATTCGATGGTGCGAAATACATAACATTGAACGCAATGAGACATTAACACCTGTGAATATTTTTATCACGTAAATATTTTTATTACGTAAATATTTTATTAAATTATTTTATGTTATTATATAATATAATATAATGAATAAGCTATTTAAAATGTTGTATAGTCCCTCTTTTGTATCCATGTTACTTCTTTTTTTCGTAGTCGTTAGTATTGTTTATTTCTTGTTCTTTAGAAAAAATAATTCCATTGAAAATTTTGGTACTCCTGCTTCATGTACCTATTATTATATGGAACAGTGTGGACATTGTAAACGTTTCTCACCTGAGTGGGATAATTTTGTTCAATCATATACAGGACCGGTTACATTGCGTAAAGTTGATATGAGTGAAGCCGGAAGTGATTTGGAAAAATATAACATTCGCGGATTTCCAACCATATTAATCGTTGATGAAAATGGAGAATACAAGGATTATGATGGACCAAGAACAAGCGAAGCTTTAACTAAATTTTTAGATGCCATGTAGACAATACTAACGTAAATAATACTAACGTAAATAACACCGGATTAAGAGTAATGATTGTATTATTATTCTTAATTTTATTATTATTAAAATAAAAATTGAAATGTAAATATTAGAACTAAATGTATTAATCAACTGAAATGACGACACCATATAGTCACACTAATAAGAATGCCGATGCTGCCTTTGAGGAACTTTCTAGGAATATTTCCATATGTATGTTCAATCGTATGCTTGGGATTGTTAGTCTAGTATTAATTATATTAAGCAGTATATTTCTGTTACTATGTTACTGGTTGTTAACCGGTTCAAAGTATGTAGAAAAAATTATGGTAGATATCTCTGCGGACATAGATATAATATACTTTCAATCCATGGTAAACGATCTAATACAAATAGTGGGTGATAAAGTAAATGGACTATTTGGTAGAAGTTTTGTTTCAAAAACGAATATAAAAAATGAATTTTCAAGTATGTTAGAACGTCATTTAGCGCCTGATTGGGCAGTGGGTCTATCCGACGAAGAAGTAAGTGATACTGACAGTGACATTGATATCGGTAATATTGATGATATCAATGATACAAATGAAACAGAAATAAAAACGGAAAATATAACAACCACATCATTCGCATCATTCGCATCATCGAATAATAATAATAATAATAATGAAATTCATGAAAATACAACGAGTGATATTAGTGTTGAAACATCTGATGATAGCATAGATAGTGAAATCGATGATATCACACAACAATGTATAGCAGAAAGAGAACAAAACAGGACGATAATAGATTTACAAAGTGATAATGAAGACTAAGAGTGACAATGTTATTGATGTAGCTGTAGGTAGCTGACAAATAAAAACAAGAACAAACACGACATTTTCATTCTTTGTAATTGATACATATTATCATAAGATATCATAAATCAATTTTATAAATTACACAAGTCAGTATTGTATTTTGTATGTTGTATTTTTTATTTTGTATTTTTTATTTTGTATTATTGCGTTCCTTTTACATACTCCAAAAAGAAGATAAGACTTGTCTAGGTCCAGGTCCACAAGTAGTATTTCCATTAGCACAGATGGTTTTTTGTCCGTTTCTTCTCCAAGCTAATGGTGGACTGTATTTCGATTTCAAGAAATACGAAGTATTTCCATCGTAATTACCTTGATATTTACCCGCATTTGCGGCTGCTTCTCCAAAGGCAGTTCTAAACGAAGCACCGTTCTTTGTGATTGTATCATACTTTAATTTGGCTAAACGTGTTCCATTATCTACTGCTCCTTGAACCGCAAACTGACTATTACTAGGTTTATATATAGTGTTATTGCTACATTGTCTTCCAGTTTGATACGGATTGGTACAATTATTTGTATTAAATTCAGTTGAATTATTAGCAATATACGGTGAGTCATACGTATTTCCAGAAATATCTTGAATAGATTGCTTTTGG